>Ga0307515_10000084_pt1 | contig 221434 bp, 208 predicted proteins | sample 17_EM_MG_FD_194513 | JGI IMG/M metagenome (GOLD analysis project Ga0307515, IMG submission 194513) | Populus trichocarpa ectomycorrhiza microbial communities from riparian zone in the Pacific Northwest, United States - 17_EM | ecosystem: Host-associated > Plants > Roots > Unclassified... | reverse complement strand
TGGGCGATGTCGTTGCTCTGCTTGTCGTAGCAGACCATCACCGCGCAGCCCTTGTAGTCGATGCCGTATTCGGTGTTGTCGTAGCCGATGCGCTTGATGGTGTCGCGCGCGACCTGGATGTAGTCGACATGGGCGTTGGTGGTGATTTCACCCGCCAGCACAACCAGGCCGGTGTTGGTCAGGGTCTCGGCGGCCACGCGGCTGCGCGGGTCTTGCTTGAAGATGGCGTCGAGGATCGCGTCGGAGATCTGATCGGCCACCTTGTCGGGATGGCCTTCGGACACGGATTCGGATGTAAAGAGGAAATCGTTCGCCATTTGAATAAACTCCAGTGTTGTTTGAAAACAGACCTTTGATGCGCTGCTTACGGCTCTGGAGCCCTGGGCGAACGCTTTAGCAGATTTATTTCAAGTCGCCCTGCAAGTAGTTCATTAACTCAGCGACCGTCGCCATTCTAACGTGATGCCATTTTTATTTCGACTCGCGGCGCGCTTGCCCCTGCCGGTGCTGCACGCCGTTGGGGCGCTGCTCGGCTGGCTGGTTTATGCCGGCTCGCCCACCTACCGCCGGCGCTTCAAGGTCAACATCCGGCAGGCCGGGGTTTCGCCGCAGCAGGCCCGCCGCGCCATTGCCGAGGCCGGTAAGCTGGCCACCGAGCTGCCCTGGATCTGGCTGCGGCCGCCCGCTGAAAAACTGCCCAAGATCACCTGGCAGGGCGCCGAACTGCTCGAGGAGGCGCTGGCCGGCGGCAAGGGCGTGATCTTCATGACGCCACACGTCGGCAGCTTCGAGGCCGTGCCGCAGGCCTTTGCCGCACGCTTCAGCCCGCGTTACGGTGCCATGCCGATCCTGTACCGGCCGTCCAAATTCAAATGGCTCGACGACTTCCTGCGTGCCGCGCGCTCGGCCCCGGGCATGGAGCCGGCGCCGACCACCACGGCCGGCGTGCGCATGATCCTGAAGGCGCTGAAGCAGGGCCGGGTCACCGGCATGTTGCCCGACCAGGTGCCGGGCGAAGGCCTGGGCGTGTGGGCGCCGTTCTTCGGCCAGCCGGCCTATACCATGACGCTGGCGCTGCGCCTGGCGCGCCAGACCGGCGCGCCGATGCTCACCGCGCTGTGCGACCGCCTGCCCGGTGGGCGCGGCTACGTGGTGCATGTCGAACCCTTGTCCTTGCCGCTCGACGAGGGTGACGAGGTGGCCGCCGCGGCGCTGAATGCGGCCATGGAAAAGGTGATCCTGCAGCGGCCGGGCATGTACCTCTGGAGCTACAACCGCTACAAGAAACCGCGTGCCCAGCCCCAGGCTGAGGCCGCCTCCACACCGGCGCCGCCCGGGCTCTGAATTAAAAACAAGGATCGATGTTGTCTTATCTGGGGATTGTTTTCATGCGGCTGCTGGCCTTGCTGCCGCTCTCGGTGGTGCGCGGGCTGGGCTGGGCGGTAGGGGTGTTGCTGTTCCCGCTGGTGCGTTCGCGCCGGCGTGTGGCCGAAACCAACCTGGCGCTGTGCTTCCCGCAGAAGTCGGCCAAGGAACGGCGCGCGATGACGCGCCAGGTGTTCATCTATTTCGTGCAGGCCTGGCTCGACCGGGGCTGGCTCTGGCATGGCACGCCCGAGGTGACGAGGCGGCGTTTGCGCATGACCGGCGACCTGGCCCAGCTCCAGGGCGAGGCGCCCACGGTGCTGTTCGCGCCGCATTTCGTGGGCCTCGATGCCGGGGCGACGGCGTTGTCGCAGCAGATTCCGCGGCGCTACACCACGCTGTACGCCAAGCAGTCGAACCCGGTGGTCGACGCCTGGATCAAGAAGGGCCGGCTGCGTTTCGGCGAGGTGCGGCTGTTCGGCCGCTTCAGTGAGATGAAGCCCATCGTCGCCTCATTGCGCGCGGGCGAGGTGCTCTACCTGCTGCCCGACATGGATTTCGGCGCCAAAGACGCTTTTTTCGTGCCCTTCTACGGCGTGAGCGCGGCCACGCTGCCCTCGCTGCCGCGTTTTGCGCGCCTGGGCCGGGCCAAGGTGGTGCCGGTGCTCACGCGCATCACGCCCGACGGGTACGACGTGGAAATCCTGCCGGCCTGGACCGACTACCCCACGCAGGACGTGGAGGCCGACACCGCGCTGATGAACCAGCGGCTGCAAAGCTACATCGACACCATGCCCGAGCAGTATTTCTGGGTGCACAAGCGCTTCAAGACGCGGCCGGCAGGCGAGGCCGGCGTTTACTGAGCAGGCGGCTCAGCGGTCTTCTTCGGCATCGTCGAGGTTTTCTGGCTCTTCGGCTTCAGCTTCCGCTGTTGTGGCCGCCGGCGCCGCGCCGCCCTCGGGGTGCGCCCATTGCCACAGCAGCATGCTGGCCTCGTCGATGCCCTGTTTTTTCAACGCCGAAAAGAGTTTGACCTCACCGCCGCCGGCCTGCAGTCGCGCAATCGACAGTGCCTTGGTGGATTCCTCGCGGTTGAGCTTGTCGGCCTTGGTCAGCAGGATCAGGAACTTCAGGCCGTCGACCACACGTGGGCGGATGATGTCGAGCAGGATCTCGTCGAGCTCGGTCAGGCCGTGGCGCGGGTCGCACATCATCACGATGCCGATCAGGTTTTCGCGGGTGACGAGGTAGTTGGCCATCACCTGCTGCCAGCGCACCTTGTCGGCCTTGGGCACCGCGGCATAGCCGTAACCCGGCAGGTCGGCCAGCACGGCGTCGGTCACGCCTTGTTTGCCCAGGCTGAACAGGTTGATGTTTTGCGTGCGGCCGGGCTTCTTGGAGGCGTAGGCCAGTTGTTTTTGCTGCGTCAGCGTGTTGATGCAGGTGGATTTGCCGGCGTTGGAGCGGCCGACGAAAGCGATCTCCGGCACATCGAGCGGGGGCAGGTGGTGCAACTGCGGCGCGGTGGTCAAAAACCGCGCGGTGTGCATCCAGCCGGAAGCCACGACGGCCGCCGATTTGGCTGGGGCGGGCCTGGTGTCGGCAGGGCGGGCGATGGTCGCCTTGGCGGCGGCCGCCGGCTTGCGGGCTCGGGGATGGGAGGTGTTGGTCATGCAATCTTCGACGCGCCCTCGAGAAGAGGGCTGGACCCTCATTGTAGAATCATCGAGTTTTGTAACCGGTCCATGGTCCGTTCCAATGGCGACTGGGTCGGTTTTGACGCCCGCGAATAGCTCCTCCTATAAGACCTCGATAAGACACCCGCTATGAAGTTTTTCGCCTCCATGTTGGTCTCCGCTGTGCTCGCCGCTCCGTTCTTGACGGTTTCCGCAGCCGAGGAAAAGCCCGCCACCCCCGCGGTCGCCAAACCCGATCTCGTCAAGGGCGAGGCCAGCTTCACCGCTGTCTGCGCCGCCTGCCACGCGGCCGACGGCAATTCCGGCATTCCGGCCAACCCCAAGCTGGCGCAGCAGCATCCGGAATACCTGGTCAAGCAGCTGCAGGAATTCAAGTCGGGCAAGCGCAACAACCCCATCATGAAGGGTTTCGCCTCGGCACTGAGCGATGACGACATGCGCAACATCGCCTACTGGGTCACCTCGAAGAAGGCCAAGCCCGGCTTCGCCAAGGACAAGGTCCTGGTGTCCACGGGTGAACGCATCTACCGCGGCGGCATCGCCGACCGTCAGGTGCCCGCCTGCGCCGGCTGCCACAGCCCCACGGGCAGCGGCATCCCTTCGCAATACCCGCGCCTGGCCGGCCAGCATGCCGACTACGTCGCGGCGCAGCTCACCGGTTTCCGCGACGGCGCCCGCCTGAACAGCCAGCCCATGGCCCAGGTGGCCGCCAAGCTCAACGACCGCGAAATCAAGGCTGTGGCCGACTACATTGCCGGCCTGCGTTGAAAATAATGCGCCGATGACGTGGCCATGTGGTGTGCGGCATTGAACCAAGCACCATTTTCTACACCTAAGAAGGGCGGGCATCGAAGATGACCCGCCCTTTTTGATCTCCGCACCAAACCTCCCCGCAATGTCCGTCACCACCCAAGGCGTCAGCGTCAGAACCCGTTCACCGCTTTTGCGATCGCTGGTCGAGATGCTGTCGTCGATGCGGTTCGCGATCTCGCTGCTGACGGTCATCTGCATTGCCTCGGTGATCGGCACCGTGCTCAAGCAGCATGAGCCGATCGGCAACTACATCAACCAGTTCGGGCCGTTCTGGGCCCGGGTGTTCGAGGCCGCGAGCCTGACGGCGGTCTACAGCGCCTGGTGGTTTTTGCTGATCCTGGCCTTCCTGGTGACCAGCACCTCGCTGTGCATCGCGCGCAACGCGCCGAAGATCTTGACGGATGTGCGCACCTACAAGGAAAACATCCGCGCCCAAAGCCTCAAGGCCTTTCATCATCGCGCCGAGGCCCTGCTTGCCGAGTCGCCCGAGGCCGCGGCGCGGCGCGTGGGCCAGTTGCTGGTGGGCGGCGGCTGGAAGGTCAAGCTGCAGCAGCGCGACACCGCCGAGGGGCCGGGCTGGATGGTGGCGGCCAAGGCCGGCGTGGCCAACAAGCTGGGTTATATCGCGGCGCACAGCGCCATCGTGCTGGTGTGCATCGGCGGCCTGCTCGACGGCGACCTGGTCGTGCGCGCCCAGATGCTGCTGACCGGCAAGAGTGCCTACACCGGCGGCGGCATGATCGCCGACGTCAAACCCGAACACCGACTGCCACCGGGCAACCCGACCTTTCGCGGCAACATCCTGGTGTCCGAGGGCACGCAGTCGAGCACGGCCATCCTGAACCAGGCCGACGGCATCCTGGTGCAGGATCTGCCCTTCGCCATCGAGCTCAAGAAATTCATCGTGGAGTACTACTCCACCGGCATGCCCAAGCTGTTCGCCAGCGAGATCGTGATCCACGACCGCGACACCGGCGCCGCCACGCCCGCCCGCGTGGAGGTGAACCACCCGGCCAGCTACCGCGGCGTGGAGATCTACCAGTCCAGCTTCGACGACGGCGGCTCCTCGGTCAAGCTCAAGGCCATTCCGATGAACGCGGCCACCAAGCCCTTCGAGATCGACGGCGTGATCGGCGGCAATGCCCGGCTCGCCAAGGGCGCGGGGCCCGGCAGCGAAGAACTCACGCTGGAATACACCGCCTTGCGTGTCATCAACGTCGAAAACTTCGGCGGCGGCAACACCGGCGGCGCGCCGGGCGTGGACGTGCGCAAGGTCGACCTGCGCGCTTCCATCGATGCGCGCCTGGGTGCGGCCAACAAAACCGTGACCCAGAAAGAGCTGCGCAACGTCGGCCCGAGTATTTCCTACAAGCTGCGCGACGCCTCGGGCCAGGCCCGCGAGTTCCACAACTACATGCTGCCGGTGGACACCGGCGAGGGCGCGCCGTCCTACCTGCTCGGCATGCGCGAGAACCCGGCGGAGGCCTTTCGTTACCTGCGTATTCCGGTCGACGCCGCCGGCGGCATGGAAGGCTTCCTGCACCTGCGTGCCGCGCTGAGCGATGCGTCCCTGCGCGAGCAGGCGGTGCGGCGCTACGCGGCCAAGGCGGTCGATCCGGCGCGGCCCGAGCTGGCGCAGCAGCTCGCGGCTTCGGCCAACCGCGCCATGTCGCTGTTTGCCGGCGCCGAGCCCAGCGGCGTGGCCGGCAAACCCGCGGGCGGCCTGCAGGCCATTGCCGACTTCATGGAAACCAATGTGCCCGAGGCCGAGCGTGCGCGGGCCGGCGAGGTGCTGGTGCGCATCCTCAACGGCGTGTTGTTCGAGCTGGCGCAGATCACCCGTGAGCAAGACAAGCTCCAGCCGCTGGTGCCAAGCGAGAAGACCCAGGCCTTCATGACACAGGCCGTGCTGTCGCTCAGCGACGTGCAGCTCTACCCGGCGCCGATGGCGTTCGCGCTGACCGATTTCAAGCAGGTGCAGGCCAGCGTCTTCCAGGTGGCGCGTGCGCCTGGCAAGAATGTGGTGTATCTTGGTTGTGCCTTGCTGATTCTCGGCGTGTTCGCGATGCTTTATGTGCGCGAACGCCGGGTCTGGGTGTGGATGGCCCCGGCCAGCCGCGAAGGGTTGGCGACCCATGCGACCATGGCCTTGTCGGCCAACCGCAAGACCATGGACGGCGACCACGAATTCGAACACCTGAAGCTGAAACTGATCGGGGTGGAGACGATGAAGGAACAAGCATGAATACGGCGACCCGCGCGGCCCCGCGCAGCACCAATATCAATACCAAGACCATCACCCTGAACGAAGGCTTCTTCGCCCGGCGCAGCGTCTTCGACTGGCTGTTCGCCTCGCTGATGCTGGCCGGCGCGCTGTTCAGCTACAGCCGCTACGGCGCCTACATGGACGTCTACGAACGCGGCATCCTGGTGGCGGCCGTGCCGGCGCTGGTGTGGCTGGCCTGGTTCTGGCGGCCGCTGCGCTGGCTGGCGCTGGCCGTCATCGGCTGCTCGCTCCTGGCCATCGCGTCCTACCAGGGCTCCGGGCTCGAAGGGCAGGCGCAGCTGGCGCGTTCCGAGAACGTGTTCTGGCTCAAGTACTTCCTCTCCAGCCAGTCGGCCATCCTGTGGATGAGCATGCTGTTCTTCATGAGCACCATCTTCTACTGGCTCGGCATGATGTCGCCGCAGCAGCACAGCGGCAGCCTGGAGCTGATCGGCTCACGCCTGGCCTGGGTGGCGGTGGCGATGGCCCTGATCGGCAGCATGGTGCGCTGGTACGAGAGTTACCTGATCGGCGCCGACGTGGGCCATATCCCGGTGAGCAACCTGTACGAGGTGTTCGTGCTGTTCTCCTGGCTCACCGCCGCCTTCTACCTCTACTTCGAGGCGCAGTACAAGACCCGCGCGCTCGGCGCTTTCGTGATGCTGGTGGTCAGCGCGGCGGTGGGTTTCCTGCTCTGGTACACCGTGGTGCGCGAGGCCCATGAGATCCAGCCGCTGGTGCCGGCGCTCAAGAGCTGGTGGATGAAGCTGCACGTGCCGGCCAACTTCATCGGTTACGGCACCTTCGCGCTGTCGGCCATGGTGGCCTTCGCCTACCTGATCAAGCAGCAGGCCGGGCAGACGCGCTGGTACAAGCTGGCACCGCTGTGGCTGCTCGGCATCGTGCTGTGTTTCGAGCCGGTGGTGTTCCGCAAGACCGTGGGTGACGCGGGCAGCGGCTACTGGGCGGTGTATTTCGGGATCTCGGCGTTGATCGTGGCCACCATCGTGTTCGGCCGCCAGCGCATCGCCGCGCGGCTGCCGAGCTTCGAAGTGCTGGACGACGTGATGTACAAGTCCATCGCCGTCGGTTTTGCGTTTTTCACCGTGGCCACCGTGCTCGGCGCCTTGTGGGCCGCCGAGGCCTGGGGCGGCTACTGGAGCTGGGACCCGAAGGAAACCTGGGCGCTGATCGTCTGGCTGAATTACGCGGCCTGGCTGCACATGCGGCTCATGAAAGGCCTGCGCGGCACCGTGGCGGCCTGGTGGGCGCTGGTGGGGCTGGCGGTGACCAGTTTCGCCTTCCTTGGCGTGAACATGTTCCTGAGCGGTCTGCACAGCTACGGCACTTTGTGACGAAAACCGGGTCTACCGCATTCATTCCCACACCACCCCAGGAATCGCGCCATGCTGATCAAGACCCGCAACGATGGTTTCATCCACCCCGCCTCGAGTGACATCACGCCGCAGCAGGTCTATGCCGGCCGGCGCGAGCTGATGAAGCTCATGGCCACCGGCGCGGCCGGTGCCGCGATGGCAGGCTGGGCCGGCCGCGATGCCTGGGCCCAGCCAGCGGCGGGGTCGGGCAAGCTGGCCCCGCTGAAGGGCGCCAAGTCGGCCGTGGCCGGCGCGGTGACGATGGAGAAGGTCACCGAATACAAAGACGCCAGCAGCTACAACAACTACTACGAGTTCGGCACCGACAAGGCCGATCCGGCCAAGAACGCCCATACGCTGAAGACCACGCCGTGGACGGTGGAGATCGAGGGGCTGGTCAAGAAGCCCGGCAAATACACGCTCGAAGACCTGCTCAAGCTCAGTGCGCAGGAAGAACGCATCTACCGGCTGCGCTGCGTCGAAGGCTGGTCGATGGTGATCCCCTGGGTGGGTTATTCGCTGGCCGAACTCATCAAGCGCGTGGAGCCGCAACCCGGTGCCAAGTTCATCGAATTCGTGACCCTGGCCGACCCGAAGACCATGCCCTTCGTGGGCTCGCGGGTGCTCGACTGGCCGTATGTCGAAGGCCTGCGCATGGACGAAGCCATGCACCCGCTGACGCTGCTGAGCTTCGGCATGTACGGCGAAGTGCTGCCCAACCAGAACGGTGCGCCGGTGCGCATCGTCGTGCCCTGGAAATACGGTTTCAAGAGCGGCAAGAGCATCGTCAAGATCCGCTTCACCGACAAGGAACCGGCTACGGCCTGGAACAAGGCCGCGGCCAACGAATACGGCTTCTATTCCAACGTGAACCCCAATGTCGACCACCCGCGCTGGAGCCAGGCCACCGAGCGCCGCATCGGCGAAGACGGCCTGTTCGCCAAGAAGCGCAAGACCTTGATGTTCAACGGCTACGAGGCCCAGGTGGGGCAGCTCTACGCGGGCATGGACCTCAAGAAGAACTACTGAAACCGCTACACGTGCTGCTGCCTGCCAAAGTCCTGCTGCACCCCGCGGCGAAAGTCGTGGTGTTCGTCTTGTGCCTGCTGCCGTTCGCGTGGCTGGCCTGGAACACCTTCCAGGCGCTACTGGGCAACGCCAACATCCTCGGCGCCAACCCGGCCGAGTTCCTGATCCGCGCCACCGGCGACTGGACGCTGCGTTTCATCTGCATCGTGCTGGCGGTCACGCCGCTTCGCGTGATGACCAAGACACCGGCGCTGGCGCGGTTTCGCCGTATGTTCGGCCTGTTCGTTTATTTCTACGTGGTGTTGCACCTGCTGAGCTACAGCGGTTTCGACATGGGTTTCGATGTGCCCGACATCGCCAAGGACATTGCCAAGCGGCCGTTCATCCTGGTGGGGTTTTCGGCCTTCGTGCTGCTCACGCCGCTGGCGGCCACGTCCTTTAACCGGGTCATCAAGGCACTGGGCGCCAAGCGCTGGCAGATGCTGCACAAGCTGGTGTATCTGGTCGCCGGCCTGGGCATCCTGCATTTCTTCTGGATGCGCGCGGGCAAGAACAACTTTGCCGAAGTGGCGGTTTACGCGGCGATCCTGGCCGTCCTGCTGGGCTGGCGCGTCTGGCAGTTCTTGAAGAATAAGCGGCTGGCACGCCCGGCTGGCCTGAGCGGGCAACTGTCGAAGTAGGGCCATGCCTGGCGGCGGGCTGTGCCCGCCAGGCGCATCTTCAGCCCACGAGTTTTTCCAGGCGCAGTTGGTCGGCGGTGGTTTCGCGTGCGCGGATCAGGTGCGCCTTGTCGCCGTCCACCAGCACCTCGGCCGGCCGGCCGCGGGTGTTGTAGTTGCTGGCCATGCTCATGCAATAGGCGCCGGCTGAAAACACCGCCAGCAGGTCACCGGGCAGCACCGAGAGGGCACGGTCGCGGCCGATCCAGTCGCCGCTTTCGCAGATCGGGCCGACCACGTCGTACACCGTGCCCGCAGCTTCGCGTGGTGTGAGCGGGGCGATCTGGTGGAAGGCCTGGTACATGGCCGGGCGCGGCAGCTCGTTCATTGCCGCGTCGATGATGCAGAAGTTCTTCTGCTCACCGGGCTTGAGGTACAGCACTTCGGTGAGGCACACGCCAGCATTGCCCACCAGCGAGCGGCCGGGCTCGATCATCAGCAGGCGCTGGCCGTAGCCGCGGGCATCGAGCTTGGCCAGCAGCTTGCGCCACAACACGTCGGCTTCCGGCGGGGTGTCGCCCTGGTAGTTGATGCCCAGGCCGCCGCCGAAATCGATGTGGTGCAGGTGGATGCCCGTGGCCTCGACGGCGGCCACCAGGTCGAGCACGCGGTCCATGGCGTCGAGATAGGGCGTTTCCTCGGTGATCTGCGAGCCGATGTGGCAGTCGATGCCGACCACTTCCAGGCCGGGCAGGGCGGCGGCGCGCTGGTAGGTGCGTAGCGCGTCCTCATGGGCCACGCCGAACTTGTTGCCTTTGAGGCCGGTGGAGATGTAGGGGTGGGTTTTCGGATCGACGTTCGGGTTGACGCGGATGCTGACCGGCGCGCGCTGGCCTGCGGCCTGGGCCACCTGGTTGAGCACTTCGAGTTCGGCTTCGCTTTCCACGTTGAAGCAGCCGATGCCGACCTGCAGCGCGCGCTGCATTTCGGCGCGGGTCTTGCCCACGCCGGAGAAGATGATCCTGGCCGGCACGGCGCCGGCGGCCAGCACACGCTCGAGTTCGCCGCCGGAGACGATGTCGAAGCCGCAGCCAGCTTCGGCGAAGACCTGCAGCACGCCGAGGGTCGAATTGGCCTTCATCGCGTAGCAGATCTGCGCCTGGCGCCCGGCAAAGCCGCGCTGGTAGGCGGCCAGGGCCGACAGCATGGCGGCTTTGGAGTAGACGAACAAGGGCGTGCCATGGGTGGCGGCCAGATCGGCCAGCCGCAGCTTTTCGATGGACAGGGCATTGCCCTCGTAGGCGATGTGCGGGTGGCCGGGAAGGAGCGAGGAAGTCATGTTGCGAGCATTGTTGAAAACCGGGCCATCATAGGCGGCAGCCCATGCCCAGGCCATGGCGAAAACAAGTTATGCCGGAGCTTGCACCTTGAATTTGACGCTTGTACGGCCAGCAGGCCGTGTTTTTGAAGCGCGGCCAGCGATGCCGGGTTCAGGGTGTGGCCGTGGGCGAGGAAGCGGCGGGAGTGGCGGGAGTGGCAGGAGTGGCAGGAGTGGCAGGAGTGGCAGGAGTGGCAGAGGTGGCCGCGGGCGGCGTGGACCGCATCGGCGTGAGTGTTTCGACCAGGGTTGCCCGATGTGCGGCTGCGGGATCGGCAGAAAAGTACAGCGGGCCTTTCTGGCCGCACCCACTCAAAGCTGCCGCACTGCCAGCAAGGACTATGCTGTTCACTAGAATTTGTCTTAACTTCAACATGGCGAAATTGTATGACCGACCCGGAATTCATGGACCACGCGGAAAATTTGCTCAAGGCGGTCGAGTTGAGCTGTGACCGCATCAACGACGAAGCCGATGCCGATGTGGACAACCAGCGCACCGGCGGCATGATCACGCTGAGCTTTCCCAACCGCAGCCAGATCGTCATCAACCTGCAAAAGCCGCTGCACGAAGTTTGGATGGCCGCCAAGTCCGGCGGCTACCACTACAAGTTCGACGGCGGCCGCTGGCTGGACACCAAGGGCCAGGGTGAATTCTTCGAAAGCCTGAGCCGCGACGCGAGCGCGCAGGCCGGGCAGGCGCTGCGCTTCAGCCCCAGTCAAGGCTAGTTCTTGAAGAGGTCGAGGATGCGATTGCGTTCTTCAGTCGCTGGTGCCGGGTGCGGCGCAGCGTCGGTGCCACCCGCAGGCGCGCCCTTGTCGTCCAGGCCCAGGCTGGTGACGCCGGTGCTGCGTGCGTATTCGTTGTAGAACCATTCGCCGCCCACGTTCACCACCCCTTCCGGCGGCGTCAGCGGCACCACCGGCACGCCCTTGAGCGCCGTCTCCATGAAGTTGATCCACACCGGCAGGCTCAAGCCGCCGCCGGTCTCGCGCGAGCCGAGGTTGCGCGGCGTGTCGTAGCCGATCCAGGTGATGGCGGCCAGCGTGGGCTGGAAGCCGGCGAACCAGGCGTCGATGGAATCGTTGGTGGTGCCGGTCTTGCCGTACAGGTCGGGCCGCTTCAGGATGCGCTGCGCCGCTGCCGCCGTGCCGCGCAGCGTCACTTCGTTCAACAGGCTTTCCATCATGAAGGCATTGCGCGCGGGGATGGTGCGCAGCGATTCGTCGAGCACCGGTGGCTTGGTTTCGGCCAGGACCTTGCCTTTCTGGTCGGTGACCTTGGTGATGATCCAGGGGTTCACACGGTAGCCGCCGTTGGCGAACACCGAATAGGCGGTCGCCATCTGCATCGGCGTGACCGAGCCGGCGCCGAGCGCCATGGTCAGGTAGGCCGGGTGTTTGTCGGCATCGAAGCCGAAATGGGTGATCCATTCCTGCGCGGTCTGTGCACCCACGGCCTGCAGGATGCGGATCGAAACCATGTTCTTCGACTTCGCCAGGGCGGTGCGCAAGCTCATCGGGCCTTCGAACTTGCCGTCGTAGTTCTTCGGCTCCCAGGGTTGGCCGCCGGTCACGCCGGCGTCGAAGAACAATGGTGCGTCATTCACCACGGTGGCCGGCGTGAAGCCTTTTTCAAGCGCGGCGGAGTAGATGAAGGGCTTGAAGCTAGAGCCGGGCTGGCGCCAGGCCTGGGTCACGTGGTTGAACTTGTTCTTCTGGAAATCGAAGCCGCCGACCAGCGCCTTGATGGAGCCGTCGCGGGGGTCCAGCGCCACGAATGCGCCCTCGACCTCGGGCAGCTGGGTGATCTCCCAGGTGTCCTTGGGGGTCTTGGCCACGCGGATGATGGCGCCGCGGCGCAGCTTGATGTTGGGCGGGGCCTTGTCCGCCAGGCCGGACTGGGCCGGCTTCAGGCCGTCGCCGACGATTTCCACCGCGTCGCCGTTCTGGCGCACGGCAGTGATCTTCTTAGGATTGACGTCGAGCACCATGGCCGACATCACGTCGCCGTTGTCCGGGTGCTCGAGCAGGGCTTCGTCGATGGCGTCGTCGAGCTCGGCCGGATCTTTGGGCAGGGTTACAAATTTTTCGGGACCGCGGTAGATCTGCCGGCGTTCGAAGTCCATCAGCCCGCGGCGCAGCGACTTGTAGGCGGTGTCCTGGTCGGCGGCCTTCAGGGTGGTGTAGACGTTCAGGCCGCGGGTGTAGGTCTCGTCGCCGTACTGGGCGTACATCAGCTGGCGCACGGTTTCGGTCACGTATTCGGCGTGGATGCGGTTGCTGTTGGCACCGGTGCGCACATTGAGCTCTTCCTTCTTGGCGGCGGCAGCCTGCTCATCGGTGATGAAGCCGTTTTCGGCCATGCGCTCGATGATGTATTGCTGGCGGGTGCGGGCCCGGTTCGGGTTGCTGATCGGGTTGTAGGCCGACGGCGCCTTGGGCAGGCCGGCGAGCATGGCCGCTTCGGCGATGGAAATGTCTTTCAGCGGTTTGCCGAAATAGGTCTCCGACGCCGCGGCAAAGCCGTAGGCGCGGTTGCCCAGGAAGATCTGGTTCATGTAGATCTCAAGGATCTGGTCCTTGCTCAGCATGTGCTCCAGCTTGAAGGTCAGCAGGATTTCATAGATCTTGCGCGTGAAGGTCTTCTCGGAGGATAGATACACATTGCGCGCGACCTGCATGGTGATGGTGGAGGCCCCCTGGCTCTTCACCCGGCCCAGGTTGGCGATGGCGGCGCGCAGCACGCCCTTGTAGTCCACGCCGCCGTGTTCGTAGAAGCGGGCGTCCTCGATGGCCAGCACCGCGTTCTTCATGACCTGGGGGATGTCCTTGATCGGGGTCAGGCTGCGCCGCTCCTCGCCGAATTCGCCCAGCAGCGTGCCTTCCGCCGAGAACACGCGCAGCGGCAGCTTGGGGCGGTAGTCCGACAGGTCGGAGATATCGGGCAGGTTCGGATAGGCGACCGCCAGAGCCAGGGCGATCACGATGGCGACGGACACGGCCCCCGCAACGAGCAGGCCGCTGCCCCAGGCCAGCAGCCGTATCAGCCACACCTGCCAGCTTGCGCGACGCGGGGCGGATGATTTGCCGGGCGGCGTATCGGGTTTTGAGGTGGGTTTTGAAGGCATAACAGTCCAGGGGCCTTAAGGCCCGATCCTATGAGTCGAAAAGCAGATCAGCAGCGTATTTTGCCTTGGTGACCGAAAAGCGGGCCGATGCGGGCTGCCGCGGCCGGGGCAGGGTGCTCCGGCATAACCCCATGAGAGCGTCGGCTTTTGACAACGGTTCCACCGATTCCCCCGGGAAATAAGCTTTGCTGGGGGTAGTCTTGCTGATAGCATGCCCGGCAAGTGTTAATTTTTGTAGCATCGCACGCAGTTTCAGGAGATAGATTTGATCTCTTTGGGGTCGTTATTCAGCCGCCAGCCCGCCCCGTTGCTGGGTATCGATATCAGTTCTTCCAGTCTCAAGCTGGTCGAGCTCGACCAGGACGGCGCCGGTAATCTGCAGCTGAAGCGTTGTGCCATCGAGCCGCTCGAACGCGGCTGGATCAGTGACGGCAATATCGAAAAATTCGACGAAGTGGCCGAGGCGGTGCGCCGTCTTGTCAAGAAAAGCGGCACGCGCACCAAGAACGTGGCCCTGGCCCTGCCGCCCTCGGCGGTCATCACCAAGAAGATCATCCTGCCCGGCGGTTTGTCCGACCAGGAGCTGGAAGTGCAGGTGGAGTCCGAAGCCAACCAGTACATCCCGTTTTCACTCGACGAGGTGAGCCTCGATTTCTGCGTGGTCGGCCCGAGCAGCAATTCTCTGGGCGACGTGGAGGTGCTGATCGCCGCATCCCGCAAGGAAAAGGTCCAGGACCGCCAGGGCCTGGCCGAGGCCGCAGGGTTGAATCCGGTGATTCTCGACATCGAGTCCTACGCCTCCCGGTTGGCGGCGTCCCGGCTTATCGAGCGGTTGCCCAACAAGGGCACCGGCGCCATGGTGGCCTTGTTCGAAGTCGGCGCGTTGACCACCAGCATGCAGGTGATCCGCGACGACGAAGTCGTCTACGACCGCGACCAGGCTTTTGGCGGCGCGCAGCTCACCCAGTTGATCGTTCGCCAGTACGGGTTTTCACAGGAAGAGGCTGAATCGAAGAAGCGCAGCGGCGAGCTCCCCGAAGATTACGACACCGCGGTGCTCAAGCCATTCGTGGAAAGCATGGCCCAGGAAATCGGTCGTGCGCTGCAGTTTTTCTTTACCAGCACACCCTACAACAAGGTTGACTACGTGATGCTGGCGGGTGGCTCGGCGGCCTTGCCCGGCCTGACCGAAGCGGTGACGCAGCATTCGTCCTTCGCCTGCACGCTGGTGAATCCGTTCGACGGCATGGAAATGGGCAACGATGTGCGCCTCAAGAAGATGATGCGTGAAGCCCCCTCATACCTGACGTCCTGCGGCCTGGCCATGCGGAGGTTTCTGCAGTGATCCTGATCAATCTACTGCCGCACCGCGAAGCCGCCCGCAAGCGTCGGCGCGACACTTTCAATGCCTTGCTCGGCTTGTCCGTCCTGATCGGCGCCTTGATCGTTGGCGGGATCTACCTCTGGTACCAGGCTCGGATCACGGACCAGCAAAACCGCAATACCTTCCTCAAGTCCGAAATCACCGTGCTCGAAGGGCAGATCAAGGAGATCGCCACCATCGAAGCCGAGATCAAGGCGCTGACCGAGCGGCAAAAGGCCGTGGAAGACCTGCAGGCCGACCGCAATCTGCCGGTCCACCTGCTCAACGAGCTGGTCAAGCAGTTGCCCGACGGCGTCTACCTGACGAGCCTGAAGCAGGACAACCAGAGCATCACCATCCAGGGCGTGGCGCAGTCGAACGAGCGCATCTCGGAGATGCTGCGCAACCTGGCCAACAACACGCCTTGGTTGTCGCGTCCCGACCTCGTGGAAATCGTGGCGGACACGATCACCCTGAGCCCACGCGACCAGCGTCGTGTCGCCAAGTTCAATCTGCGCGTGCGGCTGATGCGTTCGAGCGAAGTCCAGGCGGCACTCGACGCTGCCGCGGCTGCCGCCACTGCCGCATCGGCTCCTGCAAAGGCGGCGACCCCGTAGCACCATGGCCAAGAAACCTTCCATCAATATCGATTTCGCCGGGCTGCAGGAGGATCTGCAGAAGCAGTTCCGCGGCCTGCATCCTTCCGATCCGTCGCAATGGCCGGTATTGCCGCGCACGCTGCTGTTCGTCTTTGCCGCGTTCGTGGTGGTGGTGGCCCTTTGGTACACCTGGCTCAATGGGTTCGAGGACGAACTCAAGACCGAGCAGGCCAAGGAACTCGCGCTGCGCGACTCCTACAGCACGCTGCTGACCAAGGCGGTGAACCTCGAGGCGCTGAAGAAGCAGCGCGAGCAGGTCCAGCAGTACGTGACCCAGCTTGAAAAGCAATTGCCGAGCAAGGCCGAGATGGCGGCGCTGCTGTCGGACGTGAACCAGGCTGGTCTGGGCCGCAGCCTGCAGTTCGAGCTGTTCCGGCCGGGCCAGGTGGTCGTCAAGGACTACTACGCCGAATTGCCCATCGCCGTGCGCGTGACCGGGCGCTACCACGACATCGGCTCCTTCGCGTCCGACGTCGCCAATTTGTCGCGCATCGTGACCTTGAACAACATGACCCTGACGCCGGCCAAGGACGGCAACCTGGCCATGGACGTGACGGCGCGGACCTTCCGTTATCTCGACAAGGACGAGATCGCCGCGCAGAAACCTAAGGCGGTCAAGAAATGAGGATAGCCATCTTTTTCAGCGCCATCCTGATGGTTTTGCTCGCCGGCTGCGGTAACTCCGCGGAAGACGAGTTGCGCCAGTGGATGGCCGAGCAGCGCAGCCAGGTCCGCCCCAGGGTGACGCCGCTGGTTGCACCCAAGAAATTCACCCCCCAGGCGTATACGCAGGAAGGCGCGGTCGATCCGTTCAGCCTGGTCAAACTGACACAGGCGATGCGACGGGATTCGACGCAGGGCGTGGCCAACACCTCGCTGGTAGCCCCGGAGATGGCGCGCCGCAAGGAAGCCCTCGAGGCTTTCCCGCTCGACTCGATGACCATGGTGGGTAGCCTGCAAAAGGGCGGAAAACCGGTGGCGCTGATCCGTGTCGACAACCTGCTGTACCAGGTGCGGGTGGGCAACTACCTTGGACTCAATTTCGGGCGGGTCATGAAGATCGACGAAACGGAGGTTTCCCTGAGGGAAATTGTGCAGGACGCGACTGGTGACTGGATCGAGCGCACCGCCAGTTTGGCGCTACAAGAGAGAGCGAAATGAAGAATCTAATTCGAATGGAATGGCGTATGTGGGACAGGTTCGCTCTGGCACTGTTTTTGGGGCTGGCTTCGGTGGCGGCGCAGGCACAAAGCGCGATCGAGTCGGTCACGGGTTCGATCCAGGGTGGCGCCGAGGTGATCCGCATCGACCTGACGGAGCCGCTGGCCGCGCTGCCGTCCGGCGTGTCGATCCAGTCGCCTGCGCGCATCGCATTGGACTTTCCCGGCATCGCCAACGGAATCGGCCGTTCTGCCGTCGAAATCAACCAGGGCAATATCAAGTCGGTCAACGTCGTGCAGGTGGGCGAGCGCTCACGTGTCGTGCTTAACCTGAAACAAGCCACTTCGTATAAAGCCGAGATCAAGGGCAAGTCCGTGCTGGTGGTGCTGGACCCGGTGGCCGTTGCCGCGCCCGTAGCTGCCACCACACCGACCTTTGTCGGTAGCAGCCAGCGTGATGTCACGCCGATCAAGGATGTGGATTTCCGTCGCGGCAACGACAATTCCGGCCGTGTCATCGTGTCGCTGTTGAACAGCCAGGTCGGCGTGGACGTGCGCAAGCAGGGCACCTCGCTAGTGGTCGAATTCCTCAGCAGCAGCCTGCCTGAAGGCCTGCGCCGCCGCCTGGACGTGGCCGATTTCGGTACCCCCGTGCAGACCGTGACCACCACCCAGACGGGTGACCGCGTGCACATGGTGATCGAGCCCAAGGGCAACTGGGAGCACAGTGCCTACCAGAGCGAAGGCCAGTTCGTGGTCGAGGTGCGGCAGCAGAAAGTCGAGCCCAACAAGCTGAGCCAGGGACCTGGTTTTACCGGCGAGAAGCTGTCCTTGAACTTCCAGAGCATCGAAGTGCGCTCGCTGTTGCAAGTGATTGCCGACTTCACCAATTTCAACGTGGTGACCTCCGATTCCGTCACGGGCTCCCTGACGCTTCGGCTCAAGGACGTGCCCTGGGATCAGGCATTGCAGATCATCATGGAGGCCAAAGGCCTGGGCATGAAGAAAAACGGCACGGTGCTGTGGATTGCGCCCAAGGACGAAATCGACGCCCGTGCGAAGAAGGACCTGGAATCCCTCGCTTCGCTGGAAAGCCTGGAGCCGCTGCAGACGCAATCGTTCCAGATGAACTATGCGAAAGCTTCCGACATTGCGGCCCAGATCACGAACGCCGGCAGCGGCGTGACCGGTGGCTCGGGCGGCGGTTCGCGTTTTCTCAGTTCGCGTGGTTCGGCCATTCCCGAGCCGCGGACCAATCAGCTGTTCGTGACGGACGTGGCCAGCAAACTGGCCGCCGTGCAGGAGCTCGTGAAGAAGCTCGACGTGGCGGTGCGCCAGGTGCTGATCGAGGCGCGTATCGTGGAAGCCTCCGACACTTTCGGCAAGTCGCTGGGCGTGAGGCTGGGCAGTACGGCGGGCAGTTCCACGACAGCGGGCACCAGTGCGGGGAGTTACGGCGTTGGAGGCAATCGGCTCACCTACGGCACCAGCTACAGCAACGTGACGGCCAGCAACGGCTCGAGCGGCTCGGCCGTGGATACATCCGGTAATTTTGTGAACCTTCCCGCGGTGGGGCAGGGCGGTTATGACGCGGCGTCGTTTGCGCTGTCCATTTTCAGCAGTGCCGCCAACCGATTCTTGAATCTGGAAATCTCCGCCCTGGAAAATGACGGCAAGGGCAAATTGGTATCGAGCCCGCGCATCGTGACCGCTGACCAGACCAAGGCCCTGATCGAGCAGGGGACGGAATTCCCCTATCAGCAGGCGACCTCCAGTGGTGCGACATCGGTGGCGTTCCGCAAGGCCAACCTGAAGCTGGAAGTGACCCCGCAGATCACGCCCGAAGGCAACATCATCCTGGATCTGGACATCAACAAGGACAGCCGGGGTGAGACGACCTCGGCCGGTATCGCCATCGATACCAAACACATCAAGACCCAGGTGCTGGTGGAGAACGGCGGTACGGTCGTGATCGGCGGTATCTTTACCCTGGACGAAACCGACAGCATTACCAAGGTGCCTGTGCTGGGGGACATTCCCTACCTTGGGGTTTTGTTCAAGACAAAAACGCAGGCCAGCACCAAGAAGGAAATGTTGGTCTTTATTACGCCGAAGATGATTCTGGAGCGCGCCGCGTCGCGTTAAGAATGGCTGCGTGAGGTGCTCGGAGCTTTATGCGTTAAATTCGACGGTCGAAAATTCGCATTGAAGTGATTTTTGAGCATCTCTCGGAGATGGGCCAACAATGGCTTCCCCCCATGGTGAATGGGCTCACCCTTGATGGGTTTTGACGGCTAACTTTCATTTGATCAGTCTGGTAGGTCTCCCCGGCTCCGGTAAATCCACAGTCGGGCGTCAACTCGCACGGCGGCTTCAGCTGCCATTCATCGACTCTGACCACGTGATCGAGCAACGCATCGGCTGCTCGATCCGTGAGTTTTTCGAGCGCGAGGGGGAGGCACGTTTCCGTGATGTCGAAGAAGAGGTGATTGGCGAGTTGTGCCAGCGGGATGCCGGCGTGCTGGCCACCGGTGGCGGCTCGGTGCTTCGGCCCGCCAATCGGCTGGCATTGCATGGACGTGCGCGGGTGATCTATCTGCGCTCCACGCCCGAGGAGCTTTTCCGCCGGCTGCGCCACGACGTGAGCCGGCCGCTGCTGCAGGTGGATGACCCCTTGTCCCGCTTGCGCGACCTGTTCGACATCCGCGACCCGCTCTACCGCGAAACCGCGCACTTCGTGGTGGAGACTGGACGGCCTTCGGTTTCCACTCTCGTCAAGATGATTTCCGCCCAGCTCGAGATGGGTGGCGACGCGCCGGCCTGACGCTGGGCGAGCCGGGCGGTCGGCATGCCGCCGCTTGTACACTCGGTGGCATGCAAGCCCCTTCTTTTCCGCCCGCGGCGGCGTCCGCCGCGCCACTTTCCGCCGTGCCAGCGCAGGTGCAGATCAGCCTGGGTGAGCGCAGCTACCCGATCCTGATCGGTGCCGGCCTGCTGGGCCAGGCGCCAGTGTGGGCCGGCCTGCCGCAGGCCGCGACGGCCTTCATCGTCACCAACACCACGCTCGAGCCGCTGTATGCCGAACGGCTCAAGACGGCGCTGCAAGCGCACTACGCGGCCGTGTTCACCGTGGTGCTGCCCGATGGCGAGGCCTACAAGAACTGGCAGACGCTCAATCTCATCTTCGACGCCTTGCTGCAACAGGGCAGCGACCGCAAGACCGTGCTGTTCGCGCTTGGCGGTGGCGTGGTGGGCGACATGACCGGTTTCGCCGCCGCCAGCTACATGCGCGGCGTGCCCTTCGTGCAGGTGCCGACCACGCTGCTGGCCCAGGTCGATTCCTCGGTCGGCGGCAAGACCGCCATCAATCACCCGCTGGGCAAGAACATGATCGGCGCCTTCTACCAGCCGCATCTGGTGGTGTGCGACCTGGATCTGCTGAAAACGCTGCCGCGGCGCGAGCTCAGCGCGGGCCTGGCCGAGGTCATCAAATACGGCCCGATCGCCGACATGGCTTTCCTCGACTGGATCGAGGCCAACCTCGACGCGCTGCTGGCCAGCGAACCCGCTGCGCTGGCCCATGCGGTCAAGCGCAGCTGCGAAATCAAGGCCTGGGTGGTGGCGCAGGACGAACGCGAGGGCGGCCTGCGCGCCATCCTCAATTTCGGCCACACCTTCGGCCACGCGATCGAGGCCGGCATGGGTTATGGCGCCTGGCTGCATGGCGAGGCCGTGGGCTGCGGCATGGTGATGGCCGCGCGTTTGTCGCAGCGGCTGGGCCTGATCGACGTGGCGCTGGTGCAGCGCCTCACGCGGCTGATCCACCGTGCCGGCCTGCCGGTGCAGGGCCCGCTGTTGAACGAGGCCGACAACGCCGGCCGTTATCTGCAGCTGATGCGGGTGGACAAGAAGGCCGAGGCCGGTGAGATCCGTTTTGTCGTGATCGACGGGCCGGGCCGTGCCGCGGTGCGCGGCGCGCCTGATGCACTGGTGCGCGAGGTCATCGATGACTGCTGTCTTTCCGGCTGAGCGCGTGCGCGCGCAACACCTTTCATGAATGAGCCCAAGGCCATTATTCCGGCCGCCAAGTCCGGGCTCGCGCCCTATGCCTGCGATCCGGCCCAATCCCGCGGGCGGCGCTACCCCGAAGCCGCCGCGCCTACCCGCACCGAATTCCAGCGCGACCGCGACCGCATCGTGCATTCCACCGCGTTCCGGCGGCTGGTCTACAAGACGCAGGTGTTCCTGAACCATGAAGGCGACCTGTTTCGCACCCGGCTCACGCATTCGCTCGAGGTGGCCCAGCTCGGCCGTTCGATTGCGCGTTCGCTCGCACTGAACGAAGACCTGGTGGAGGCCATCGCGCTGGCGCACGACCTCGGCCACACGCCGTTCGGCCATGCCGGGCAGGACGCGCTCAACCACTGCATGGCGGACCATGGCGGCTTCGAGCACAACCTGCAGAGCCTGCGCACCGTGGACACGCTGGAAGAGCGTTATCCGCAGTACGACGGGCTGAATCTCACCTTCGAGACACGCGAGGGCATTCTCAAGCACTGTTCGCGCGCCAATGCCGAGAAGATCGAGGCGGCCGCACCGGTTTCGGTCGATGGCCGCGGCGACGTGGGCCGGCGCTTCCTGGAGCGCAGCCAGCCCAGCCTGGAGGCGCAGCTGTGCAATCTGGCCGACGAGATCGCCTACAACGCACACGACATCGACGACGGCGTACGCTCCGGCCTGATCACGCTCGAACAACTGCAGGCGGTGCCGCTGTTCGACGGTTTCCGGCGCCAGACCCTGGTCGAGTTTCCGGCATTGGCGGGCCGGCGCGTGTTGTTCGAAAGCATACGCCGCATGTTGAGCGCCCAGGTCTACGACGTGATCGAAGCCACCCAGGCCGCCATCAAGGCGGCGGCGCCGCACAGTGTGGACGAGGCCAGGCAGTGCGAGCCGCTGCTGTGCTTCAGCGCACCGATGCGGGCGCAGTCGCAGGCGCTCAAGCACTTCCTGATGAAGAACCTGTACCGGCATCCGCAGGTCACCGGGCAGACCGCGCAGGCCAAGACCGTGGTGCACGAGCTGTTCGCCGCCTACATGGCAACGCCAGACGAGATGGCGCACGGCTTCGCGGGCCGGGCCCACGCCGCGCAGCATTCCGCCGATGTGGCGCGCGCCGTCGCCGACTACATCGCCGGCATGACCGACCGCTTCGCCGCGCGTGAACACGAACGCCTGACCGGCAGGAGGATTCTGGGGTGAGCGCCGATGTAAGCGCCAATACCGTGGCGGCAGACGCAGCCGTGGTGCAGGCCATGCGCACCTGGCTCGAACGCGCCGTGATCGGGCTGAACCTGTGCCCCTTCGCCAAGGCTGTGCACGTGAAGGGGCAGATCCATTACGCCGTGTGCCACGCCACCGAACCCGAAGCTTTGCGCGAGGCACTGGTGCATGAACTCGAGGCGCTCGTGGCCAGTGATGCCGCCGTGCGCGACACCACACTGCTGATCGCTCCCGGCCTGTTCGCCGACTTCCTCGATTTCAACGACTTCCTGGCGGAGGCCGACAACGTGCTGGCCGAACTCGACCTTGACGGAGTCGTGCAGATCGCAAGCTTCCACCCGCGCTACCAGTTCGGCGGCACGGCCCCCGACGACATCTCCAACTACACCAACCGCGCGCCTTACCCCACGCTGCACCTGCTGCGTGAGGACAGCGTCGAACGCGCGGTACAGGCCTTCCCCGAGGCTGAAACCATTTTTGAACGCAACATGCAGACGCTGGAAACCCTGGGGCATGCCGGCTGGCAGGCGCTGGGGCTCGAAACGGAGCAGGGCCCATCCACACCATGAACGCTCCCAAGAAAAAACCATCGCCGCCCGTGCAGGACATCGCCGCCGAAATCGCCCCCGGTCAGTCGATCGAACTGCTGAAGGCGCTGCACATCCTCACCCGTGACGGCAAGCTCAACCAGGACTCACGGCGCAAGCTCAAGCAGGTCTACCACCTGTTCCAGTTCATCGAGAAGTTGCTGAAGGAGCTGCCTGCGAGCGAGGCTGGGCTCACACTGGCCGATCACGGTGCTGGCAAGTCCTACCTTGGCTTCATCATCTACGACCTGTTTTTCAAGGCGCTGGGGCGCGGCCACATCTACGGCATCGAAACCCGGGCCGAGCTGGTGCAAAAGTCGCAGGAGCTGGCGGAGCAGCTCGGCTTCGAGCGCATGGATTTCTTGAACATCAGCGTGGCCGAGTCAGCAGAGTCCGAGCGTTTGCCTGCGCGCATCGATGTGGTCACCGCGCTGCATGCCTGTGACACCGCCACCGACGATGCCATTGCCTTCGGCCTGCGCAAGAATGCCCAGGCCATGGTGCTGGTGCCGTGTTGCCAGGCCGAAGTTGCCGCCTGCCTGCGCCAGAACAAGGCGCTGCAGCTGGCGCGTACGCCACTGGCCGAGCTGTGGCGCCACCCGATCCATACCCGCGAGATGGGCAGCCAGATCACCAACGTGCTGCGCTGCCTCTACCTTGAGGCTTCAGGCTACCAAGTCACGGTGACCGAACTCGTGGGCTGGGAGCACAGCATGAAAAACGAGCTGATCATTGCGCGCTACACCGGCCAGAAGAAGCGTAGCGCGGCCGAGCGGTTGCAGAGTCTGCTGGCCGAATTCGGCCTGTCGACTCTGCTGGCGACGCGCTTCAAGCTGCCCGAGGCGGTGGCGAGCGCTTGAGTCAGTGTGCGGCCCAGAAGCCGCCGCGCAGTTGCCAGCCGTGGCCTGAGGGCACCCATTGGTGCGGCGTCCACTGATAGCCCTGGCGGTGCGCCTCCCAGTGGCCGGGGTGCCAGACATGGCGCCCGCCTTGCCACAGCCAGATGCCGGATACCCAGAAGGATCCAGGCGGCGCGACGCCCACCACTTCGACCTGCGGCGGCGGCGGGGCGACTTCGGCATAGATCGGCTGCTGCTGCATGTTCGGTGCCGGGGCATAGACCACCTGTTGTCGTGGCGGAGCAATCACGCAGCCCGACAAGGCGGCCGCGGCCAGCAGGCTGGCCAGGGCAAGGGGTGAGCGGTGTAGGTGCATGGTGTTCTCCTGTGCGAATCAGTTGTTGGACGATGTCTGGCTACAACCCGCCTCGGCCCTCCGAGGCCGACACACGGGGTGTAATATTTCGGTAAAGAGGAGCGACGGGAAGATTCCAATTACCATCAGGCCCCGTTCCGCTGATTGCGCTTTTGCGCCCGACCATGGCCCGTCTTCCGCGCCTGAACCTTCCCGGCTTGCCGCACCACATCGTCCAGCGCGGCAACAACCAGCAGCCCGTCTTTGCCAGTGCGGCCGATCATGCGTTTTTGCTGGCGCTGCTGTTCGAACAGGCCAAGGGCTTCAAGGTGGCGGTGCATGCCTATGTGCTGATGCCGAACCATTTCCAGTTGCTGGCCACGCCCGACACCGTGGATGGCCTGCCGAAGATGATGCAGGCCGTGGGGCGCAGCTACGTGCGCCATTTCAACGATGCGCAGGGCCGCAGCGGTACCTTGTGGGAGGGCCGCTACCGCAGCACCGTGCTGCAGCCTGAACGGCACCTGCTGTCTTGCATGGCGCTGATCGACACCGCTCCCGTCGTCGCCGGGCTGGCCGCCGAGCCGCGCGACTATCCTTGGTCGAGCCACGGCCACTACATCGGTCTGCGCAACGACAGGCTGGTCACACCGCACGCGCTTTTCTGGACTTTGGGCAACACCCCATTTGCGCGCGAAGCCGGCTACGCCGAATTGGTGCATACAGGCCTTGGCGTGGTCGAAAGGCAGCAATTGAGCGACGCGGTGCTCCGAGGCTGGGCGCTGGGCGATGCCGCCTTTGTGGCGGATTTGCAAAAGAAGACCGAGCGCCGCCTGAGCAAAGTGGCCGCTGGTCGCCCGATCGGCCGCAAATAAGATCAGTTGAATTCACGCTGAAAATAGATGGTGCAATTGTTTTCTGCTCTTGTTTTAAATGTGTCCCTAATTAATTTTTGATTAATTTAATCAACAAATAATTGGAATCCGACCCCAATTATTTTGCTTGGCATTGTTGTTGCAATGTTCTATGCTCCCATTCCCTGCGATATCTAATAGGAGTGCGCCATGACGACGGCTGCCGAGATTCAATATCTCAAAGACCACGGTTTGTATTCGTCCAGCAACGAGCATGATGCTTGTGGCCTGGGTTTTGTGGCCCACATCAAAGGCGAAAAGCGGCACGACATCGTGACGCAGGCGCTGAAGATCCTGGAAAACATCGACCACCGTGGCGCCGTCGGGGCTGACAAGCTGATGGGCGACGGCGCGGGCATCCTGATCCAGATCCCCGACGCGCTGTACCGTGAAGAAATGGCCAAGCAGGGCGTGACCTTGCCGGCCGCCGGCGAATACGGCGTGGGCATGATCTTCCTGCCCAAGGAACACGCATCCCGCCAGGCCTGCGAACAGGAAATGGAACGCGCCATCAAGGCCGAAGGCCAGGTGTTGCTCGGCTGGCGCGACGTGCCGGTGGACCGCGAGATGCCGATGTCGCCCAACGTGCGCAAGACCGAGCCGCTGTTGAAGCAGGTGTTCATCGGCCGTGGCGACGACGTGATCGTGCAGGACGCGCTGGAGCGCAAGCTCTACGTGATCCGCAAGACCGCCAGCGCCAACATCCAGAAGCTCAAGCTCAAGCACAGCAAAGAGTATTACGTGCCGAGCATGTCCAGCCGCACGGTCATCTACAAGGGCCTGCTGCTGGCCGACCAGGTGGGCACCTACTACCTCGACCTGAAGGACGAGCGCTGCGTCTCCGCCCTGGGCCTGGTGCACCAGCGTTTCTCCACCAACACCTTCCCCGAATGGCCGTTGGCCCACCCGTACCGCTATGTGGCGCACAACGGCGAGATCAACACCGTCAAGGGCAACTACAACTGGATGAAGGCCCGCGAAGGCGTGATGGCCTCGCCGGTGCTGGCCGCCGACCTGGCCAAGCTGTACCCGATCAGCTTCGCCAACCAGTCCGACACCGCCACCTTCGACAACTGCCTGGAACTGCTGACCATGGCCGGCTACCCCATCAGCCAGGCCGTGATGATGATGATCCCCGAGCCGTGGGAGCAACACACCAACATGGACGAGCGCCGCCGCGCCTTCTACGAATACCACGCCGCGATGATGGAGCCCTGGGACGGCCCGGCCTCCATCGTCTTCACCGACGGCCGCCAGATCGGCGCCACGCTGGACCGCAATGGCCTGCGCCCCTCGCGCTACTGCGTGACCGACGACGACCTGGTCATCATGGCCTCCGAGTCGGGCGTACTGCCGATCCCCGAAAACAAGATCGTGCGCAAATGGCGCCTGCAGCCCGGCAAGATGTTCCTGATCGACCTGGAACAAGGCCGCATGATCGACGATGACGAGCTGAAGGCCAACATCGTCAACACCAAACCCTATAAGCAGTGGATCGACAACCTGCGCATCAAGCTCGACAGCGTGGTCGCCGATGCGGCGCCCGCGCCCGCCAGCACGACGGCGCTGCTCGACCGCCAGCAGGCCTTTGGCTACAGCCAGGAAGACATCAAGTTCCTGCTCTCGCCCATGGCCCAGGCCGGGGAAGAGGGCATCGGCTCGATGGGCAACGACAGCCCGCTGGCCGTGTTGAGCGACAAGAACAAGCCGCTGTACAACTACTTCCGCCAGATGTTCGCCCAGGTGACGAACCCGCCGATCGACCCGATCCGCGAAGCCATCGTGATGTCGCTGGTGTCTTTCATCGGCCCCAAGCCCAACCTGCTCGACATCAACCAGGTCAACCCGCCGATGCGGCTCGAAGTGGCCCAGCCCATCCTCGACTTCGCCGACATGGCCAAGCTGCGCGACATCGATCGCCACACGCATGGCAAGTTCAAGAGCGCCACGCTCGACATCACCTACCCGGCCGCCTGGGGCCGTGAGGGCGTCGAAGCCAAGCTGGCCTCGCTGTGCGCCGAAGCCGTCGACGCGATCAAGGGTGGCAAGAACATCCTGATCGTCAGCGACCGCAACGTCAGCGCCACGCAGATCGCCATTCCGGCACTGCTGGCCTCCAGCGCCATCCACCAGCACCTGGTGGGCCAGGGCCTGCGCACCACGACCGGCCTGGTGGTCGAGACCGGCACCGCGCGTGAGGTGCACCACTTCGCCGTGCTGGCCGGCTACGGCGCAGAAGCCGTGCATCCGTACCTGGCGATGGAAACCCTGGCCGACCTGCACAAGGATCTGCCGGGCGACCTGTCGCCCGAGAAAGCCATCTACAACTACGTCAAGGCCATCGGCAAGGGCTTGTCGAAGATCATGTCCAAGATGGGTGTCTCCACCTACATGAGCTACTGCGGCGCGCAGTTGTTCGAGATCATCGGCCTGAACAACGACACCGTTGCCAAGTACTTCACCGGCACCGCCAGCAAGGTCGAAGGCATCGGCGTGTTCGAGATCGCCGAGGAAGCCCTGCGCATGCACAAGGCGGCCTTCGGTGACGATCCGCTGCTGGCCAGCATGCTCGATGCCGGCGGCGAATACGCCTGGCGCGCGCGTGGCGAAGAACACATGTGGACGCCGGACGCGATCGCCAAGCTGCAGCACAGCACACGTGCCAACAACTGGAGCACCTACAAGGAATACGCCCAGCTGATCAACGACCAGAGCCGCCGCCACATGACGCTGCGCGGCCTGTTCGAGTTCAAGATCGATCCGGCCAAGGCCATTCCGGTGGAAGAAGTGGAATCGGCGAAGGAAATCGTCAAGCGTTTCGCTACCGGCGCCATGTCCATGGGCTCGATCTCCACCGAGGCGCACACCACGCTGGCCGTGGCCATGAACCGCATCGGCGGCAAGAGCAACACCGGCGAAGGCGGCGAGGACGCGAACCGTTACCGCCAGGAGCTCAAGGGTATTCCGATCAAGCAGGGCCAGACCCTGGGCGACATCATCGGCAAGGATGTGGTCGAAAGCGACTACCCGCTCGATGAAGGTGACTCGCTGCGTTCGCGGATCAAGCAGGTGGCGTCCGGCCGCTTCGGTGTCACCGCCGAGTACCTGTCGTCGGCCGACCAGATCCAGATCAAGATGGCCCAGGGCGCGAAGCCGGGTGAGGGCGGCCAGCTGCCGGGCGGCAAGGTGACCGAATACATCGGCAAGCTGCGCCATTCGGTGCCGGGCGTGGGCCTGATCTCGCCGCCGCCGCACCACGACATCTATTCGATCGAAGACCTGGCCCAGCTGATCCACGATCTGAAGAACGTGGCGCCGCACGCCAGCATCAGCACCAAGCTGGTGTCCGAAGTGGGCGTGGGCACGATTGCCGCGGGGGTGACCAAGTGCAAGAGCGACCACATCGTGATCGCCGGCCATGACGGCGGCACCGGCGCGTCTCCTTGGTCGTCCATCAAGCATGCCGGTGGTCCATGGGAAATCGGCCTGGCCGAAACCCAGCAGACCCTGGTGCTGAACCGCCTGCGCAGCCGCGTGCGGGTACAGGCCGACGGCCAGATGAAGACCGGCCGCGATGTCGCCATCGGCGCCTTGCTGGGTGCCGACGAATTCGGCTTCGCCACCGCGCCGCTGGTGGTCGAAGGCTGCATCATGATGCGCAAGTGCCACCTGAACACCTGCCCCGTGGGTGTGGCCACGCAAGACCCGGTCTTGCGCAAGAAATTTCAGGGCAAGCCCGAGCACGTGGTGAACTTCTTCTTCTTCATCGCCGAAGAAGTGCGCCAGATCATGGCCCAGCTGGGCATCCGCAAGTTCGACGACATGATCGGTCGCGCCGACCTGCTCGACGTGCGCAAGGGCATCGCCCACTGGAAGGCCAGCGGCCTGGACTTCAGCCGCCTGTTCGCCCAGCCCAATGTGCCCGCCGACGTGCCGCGCTTCCACATCGAGAACCAGGACCATGGCCTCGACAAGTCGCTGGACAACGTGCTGATCGAGAAATCACGGCCCGCCATCGAACGCGGCGAGAAGGTGCAGTTCATCGAGATCGCGCGCAACGTGAACCGCTCGCTCGGCGCCATGCTGTCGGGTGCGCTCACCAAGGTGCGCCCCGAAGGCCTGCCCGACGACACCATCCGCATCCAGCTCGAAGGCACGGGCGGCCAGTCGTTCGGTGCGTTCCTGGCCAAGGGCATCACGCTGTACCTGATCGGCGACGCCAACGACTACACCGGCAAGGGCCTCTCTGGCGGCCGTATCGTGGTGCGTCCGAGCATCGACTTCCGTGGGGTCTCGACGCAGAACACCATTGTCGGCAACACCGTGATGTACGGTGCCACCAGCGGTGAGTCGTTCTTCAGCGGCGTGGCCGGCGAACGTTTCGCGGTGCGCCTGTCGGGTGCGACCACGGTGGTGGAAGGCACGGGCGACCACGGCTGCGAATACATGACCGGCGGGACTGCCGTGATCCTGGGCAAGACTGGGCGCAACTTCGCCGCGGGCATGAGCGGCGGCGTGGCCTATGTGTATGACGAAGACGGCCAGTTCGCCAAGCGCTGCAACCTGTCGATGGTTACGCTCGAAAAAGTGTTGCCCACGGCCGAGCAATTGGCCATGGGCGGTGCGCCGCACCAGTGGCACCAGGGACTGAGCGACGAAGTGCAGCTGAAGAAGCTGCTCGACGACCACAACCGCTGGACCGGCAGCAAGCGCGCCCGTGAACTGTTGGACAACTGGAGCGAGTCGCGCGGCAAGTTCGTCAAGGTGTTCCCGAACGAGTACAAGCGTGCGCTGGCCGAGCGCAAAGAGCCCAAGCCGCTGGAAGCCGCAGAAAAGGCCGCACCCACCGCCGCCAAGAACGTCGCCGTGGCTGCCAAGTAAGCCCCACCGTCGCAACAAGAACAGGATCAGAAAATCATGGGAAAAGTCACTGGCTTCATGGAGTACGGGCGGATCGAAGAAGGCTACAAGCCGGTTCCGGAGCGACTCAAGCACTACAAGGAATTCGTCGTCGGCCTGGATGAAAAACAGGCCAAGGTGCAAGGCGCGCGCTGCATGGATTGCGGCACGCCGTTTTGCAACAACGGCTGTCCGGTCAACAACATCATTCCGGACTTCAACGATCTGGTGTACCGCAACGACTGGCAAAACGCCTTCGCGGTGCTGGACTCGACGAACAACTTCCCCGAGTTCACCGGCCGCATCTGCCCCGCGCCCTGCGAGGCCGCCTGCGTGCTCAACGTGAACGACGACGCGGTCGGCATCAAGTCGATCGAACACGCCATCATCGACCGCGCCTGGGACGAAGGCTGGGTCAAGCCACGCCCGGCCGCCCACAAGACGGGCAAGAAGGTCGCTGTGGTTGGCGCTGGCCCCGCTGGCCTGGCCGCAGCGCAGCAACTCGCGCGTGTCGGCCACGACGTGACGCTGTTCGAGAAGAACGACCGCGTCGGTGGCCTGCTGCGCTACGGCATTCCTGACTTCAAGATGGAAAAGAGCCACATCGACCGCCGCGTCGCGCAGATGCAGGCCGAAGGCGTGACCATCCGCACCGGCGTAGTGGTCGGTCCGGCCAAGGACCCGCTGGGCAAGGGCTCCAAGGTCACCAACTGGGCCAAGGAAACCATCACCCCCGAGCAACTGCAGAAAGATTTCGACGCGATCCTGCTGACCGGCGGTGCCGAGCAGTCGCGCGACCTGCCGGTGCCCGGCCGCGACCTCGACGGCATCCATTTCGCGATGGAATTCCTGCCGCAGCAGAACAAGATCAATGCTGGCGACAAGCTCAAGGCCCAGTTGCGCGCCGATGGCAAACACGTCATCGTGATCGGCGGTGGCGACACCGGCTCCGACTGCGTGGGCACCAGCAACCGCCACGGCGCGGCCAGCGTGACCCAGTTCGAACTGATGCCGCAGCCGCCCGAAGTCGAAAACCGCCCGATGACCTGGCCCTACTGGCCGATCAAGCTGCGCACCAGTTCCAGCCACGAAGAAGGCTGCGAGCGCGAATTCGCCATTTCCACCAAGGAATTCATCGGCGAAAACGGGAAAATTACTGGTTTGAAGACCGTTCGTATTGAAATGAAGGACGGCAAATTCAACGAAGTGCCGGGCTCCGAACAGATCCTGAAGGCCGATCTGGTGCTGCTGGCCATGGGCTTCGTGAGCCCGGTGGCGACCATTCTGGATGCTTTTGGTGTCGAGAAAGACGCTCGCGGCAATGCCAAGGCGACGACTGATTTCACCGGCGGCTACGTCACCAGCGCGCCCAAGGTATTTGCCGCTGGCGACATCCGCCGCGGCCAGAGCCTGGTGGTCTGGGCTATCCGCGAAGGGCGCCAGGGCGCGCGCGCCGTGGACGAATTCCTCATGGGTTACAGCGACCTGCCACGCTGATCCAGGGTTGGGTGGTGGATTAGCGACAGGGAACACCGTGAAAATACGGAGAGACAGTCCCTTAACAACGGGTTAATGCGGATTCCCTTATCATCGAAGAAGGCCGGAGCCGTTCCGGCCTTTTTCATTGTTATGCCCGCGAACCCTTCCGAAAATCTTGTTGAATTGAGGCACCTGACCTTTGGTTACGGTGACCGCGCCGTGTTGGATGGCATCTCGCTGACGATTCCGCGCGGCAAGGTCACGGCGCTGATGGGGGCTTCGGGCGGCGGTAAGACCACCGTGCTGCGCCTGATCGGCGGGCAACTGCAGGCCACGAAGGGCGAGCTATTGTTCGATGGCAAGCCCTTGCCGCGCGCGGGCGAAGACGCCAACGGCTTGTACGCCGCACGCCGACGCATGGGCATGCTGTTCCAGTTCGGCGCGTTGTTCACCGACATGAGCGTGTTTGACAACGTGGCCTTTCCGCTGCGTGAACACACCGATCTTTCCGAGGTGCTGATCCGCGACATCGTGCTCATGAAACTCGGCGCCGTGGGCTTGCGCAACGCACGCGACCTGATGCCCAGCGAAGTCTCGGGCGGCATGGCGCGGCGGGTGGCGCTGGCGCGAGCGATCGCGCTCGACCCCGAACTGGTGATGTACGACGAACCTTTTTCCGGCCTGGACCCGATCTCGCTGGGCACGGCCGCGCGGCTGATCCGTGACCTGAACGACGCCATGGGCCTGACCAGCGTCATCGTCTCGCACGACCTGGACGAAACCTTCCGTATCGCCGATCAGGTGATCGTGCTGGCCAACGGCAAGATTGCCGCGCAGGGCACGCCCGACGAAGTGCGCCACAGTACCGATCCGCTGGTGCACCAGTTCGTCAACGCGCTGCCCGACGGGCCGGTACGCTTCCACTACCCGGGCGCCACGGTGGCGCAGGACTTCGGTGCCGGCCTGAATCCGGTGCAGCCGGTGAAACAGCGAACGGGCGGTCAACCATGAGTTGGTACAAACCGGCCGACATCGGCTTCGCGGTGCGCGGCAAACTCGCCGATATCGGCCACGCCACACGTTTGTTCATACGCCTTCTGGCGATGGTGGGCCCGACCTTCAGGCGTTTCGGCCTGGTGCGCGACCAGATCCATTTTCTCGGCAACTATTCGCTGGCGATCATCATGGTCTCGGGCCTGTTCGTCGGTTTTGTGCTCGGGCTGCAGGGCTACTACACGCTGCAGCGCTACGGTTCGTCCGAAGCGCTGGGCCTGCTGGTGGCACTGAGCCTGGTGCGCGAACTCGGGCCGGTGGTCACGGCCTTGTTGTTTGCCGGCCGGGCCGGCACCTCGCTGACCGCCGGCATCGGCCTGATGAAGGCCGGCGAGCAATTGAGTGCGATGGAAATGATGGCGGTGGACCCGGTGCAGCGCATTCTGGCGCCGCGTTTCTGGGCCGGCGTGATCACCATGCCTTTGCTGGCCGCGCTGTTCAGCGCCGTCGGCATCCTGGGCGGCTACGTTGTCGGCGTAGTGATGATCGGCGTTGACGCCGGCGCGTTCTGGAGCCAGATGCAGGGTGGGGTGGATGTCTGGCGCGACGTCGGCAATGGCGTGATCAAGAGCGTGGTGTTCGGCTTCACCGTGACCTTCGTCGCGCTGCTGCAGGGTTTCGAGGCGCAGGCCACGCCCGAAGGCGTTTCGCGCGCCACCACCCGCACCGTCGTGATGGCGTCGCTTGCGGTGCTGGCATTGGACTTCGTGCTCACCGCCACCATGTTCAATATATGAAGAAGACAGCAATCAGGTTGAAGGATTTGTAAATGCAGCGCTCCAAAAATGATGTGTGGGTGGGTTTGTTCGTCCTGCTGGGTGTGGTGGCCGTGCTGTTTCTGGCCTTGCAGTCGGCCAACCTGCTGTCGCTGAATTTTCAGAGCGGCTACCGCGTCACCGCCAAGTTCGACAACATCGGTGGCCTGAAGCCCAAGGCCGCGGTGAAAAGCGCCGGCGTGGTGGTCGGCCGTGTCGACGCGATCACCTTCGACGACAAGTCCTTCCAGGCCAATGTAGCCCTCGACATGGACCCGCGTTACGCGTTCCCGAAAGACAGCTCGCTGAAGATCTTGACGAGCGGTTTGCTGGGTGAGCAGTACATTGGCATCGAAGCTGGCGCAGATGCCAAAAACCTGGCGGCGGGTGACACCATCTCCAGCACGCAGTCTGCCGTCGTGCTCGAAAATCTGATCAGCCAGTTCCTGTACAGCAAAGCGGCCGATACGCCCGCCACGCCTGCTGCGCCAGCCAAAAAATAAATAAAACAAGATAAGAACAAGAGGATTTCTTTCATGATGAAAAAATTAAAAAGCTCCGTCGCAGCCATGGCTGCCGTGCTGGCCGTCGTGTTGCTGTCCGGCTGCGCGACAGGCCCGAACGCCAATCCGCTCGACCCGCTCGAACCGTTCAACCGCGGCGTCTACAAATTCAACGATGCGGTTGATACCGCGGTGGTGAAGCCGGTGGCCACGGCCTATATCAACGTGACGCCGGCACTGGTGCGCACCGGTGTCAGCAACTTCTTCTCGAACCTGACCGAGCCGTGGAGCTTCGTCAACAACGTGCTGCAGGGCAAGGGCCAGGCGGCTGGCGACACGCTGGCGCGCTTTGTGATGAACACGCTGTTCGGGGTGTTCGGACTGGCCGATCTCGCCAGCGACGCCGGCATCGAACGCCATCGCGAAGATTTTGGCCAGACGCTCGGCCGCTGGGGTGTGCCTTCAGGCCCTTACCTGGTGCTGCCGATACTGGGCCCTTCGACCGTGCGTGACACCGCCGCCTTGCCGATCGACTACCAGGGCAATTTGCTGCAGCAGGTGGATGACAGCGATGCGCGCATCGGCCTGTATGTGCTGCAAGCGGTGAACACCCGGGCCAGCCTGCTGCGCGCCGGCACGGTGCTGGACGAAGCCGCGCTCGACAAATACAGCTTCAGCCGCGACGTCTACCTGCAACTGCGCCGCAACGAGGTCTACGACGGCAATGCCCCCGATCTGGGTGGCGAGCCAGCCAACGCCACGCCTGCCGCTCCCTGAGCTTGTTCCATCCTGTTGCAAAACGACACTGCACTTGTGGAACCCCGGCCCCGTGCCGGATTCCAACTCGGCAGTGAAAGCAGCAGGAATTCCCCCTGTACGGAGATACATTCATGATGAACCCTGGTTTTAATCGTCGTTTTCTCGGCCTGTTGGCCGGTAGCCTGTTCTTGGCCATGGCTTCCCTGGCCGCGTTGCCGGTGCTCGCCGCGGACGAAGCGCCCGACGTGCTGGTCAAGCGCCTCTCGGTCGACGTGCTGGACACCATCAAGAACGACAAATCGCTGCAGGGCGGCGACGTCAACAAGATCATTACCTTGGTTGACACCAAGATCATGCCCAACGTGAACTTCCAGCGTATGACGGCCTCGGCGGTCGGCCCGGGCTGGCGCCAGGCTTCGCCCGATCAGCAAAAGAAACTGCAGGACGAGTTCAAGACCCTGCTGGTGCGCACTTACGCGGGCGCGCTGTCTCAGGTAAGCGACCAGGAAATCAGCGTCAAGCCGATGCGCGCCGCCGCGGACGACAAGGAGGTGCTGGTGCGTACCGAGGTCAAGGGCCGTGGCGATCCGATCCAGCTCGACTACCGTCTGGAAAAGACCCCTGGCGAAGGCGCGGGTTGGAAGATCTACAACCTCAATGTGCTGGGTGTGTGGCTGGTCGAAACCTACCGCAGCCAGTTTGCGTCGGAAATCAACGCCAAGGGCATTGATGGCCTGATCGCCACCCTGGTCGCGCGCAACCAGTCCAACGCCAAGAAGAGCTGAGGGGCGAGAACATGCTCGTGCTGCCCGCCGAGTTGACACACGACCAGGCCACGCCGTCGCTGCGCATGCTGCTGCAGGGCCTGCGCTCGCAGCCTGACGCGGCGGTGGTGGTTGATGCGTCGGCGCTGGCCAAGTTCGATTCGTCGGCACTGGCTGTACTGCTCGAATGCCGGCGCGAAAGCATGGCCATGGGGCGTTCGTTCGTGGTGCGCGGCCTGCCCGAACGGCTGGCCGCCCTGGCCGGGCTCTACGGCATTGCGGAGTTGCTGCCGGCGCCGGTCTGATTGGTTCTGGCCCTGACGCGCCTTGTGGGGCTGCGTGCTAAGCTCATTCTCCAAAAAACAGGAGACAGCCATGCCAGGATTGCTTCCCCAGGTCGACCCCAAGGGCCTGCTCGAATACTCGGTGGTCTACACCGACCGCGCCCTGAACCACATGTCGCAGAGCTTTCAGGGCGTGATGAAAGACATCTCCGCCATCCTGAAAGAGGTTTACCACGCCCATGCCGTGGCGATCGTGCCCGGCAGTGGCAGCTTCGGCATGGAGGCCGTGGCCCGGCAGTTTGCCGGCGACCAGAAGGTGCTGGTGCTGCGCAACGGCTGGTTCAGCTACCGCTGGACGCAGATTCTCGAAATGGGCAAGATCCCGTCCGAATCCGTCGTGCTCAAGGCGCGCCGCCAGGGCGGTCACAAGCAATCGCCCTTTGCGCCCGCGCCCATCGAAGAGGTGGTGGCGCGCATCGCCGCCGATCGCCCCGCCGTGGTGTTCGCGCCCCATGTGGAAACCGCCAGCGGCATGATATTGCCCGACGCCTACCTGCGCGCCGTGGCCGATGCCGTGCATGCGGTCGGCGGCCTGTTCGTGCTGGACTGCATCGCTTCGGGCGCCATCTGGGTCGACATGCAGGCCACCGGGGTGGACCTGCTGGTCAGTGCGCCACAGAAGGGCTGGAGCGGCTCGCCGTGCTGTGCGCTGGTCATGCTGAGTGCGCTGGCGCGCGAGCGCATCGAACAGACGAGCAGCAGCAGCTTCGCCTGCGATCTGAAGAAGTGGCTGCAGATCATGGAAGCCTATGAAAACGGCGGCCACGCCTACCATGCCACCATGCCGACCGATGCCTTGGCGCGGCTGCGCGACGTGATGCAGGAAACCCGCGCCTACGGCTTCGAGAAAGTTCGCGCGGAGCAATATGCGCTGGGCGAAAAGGTGAGGGCGCTGCTGGTGGCGCGCGGCTTCCCCAGCGTGGCGGCCGAAGGCTTCCAGGCGCCGGGCGTGGTGGTGAGCTACACCGAGGACCCAGAGATCCAGTCGAGCAAGAAGTTTCTCGGCCAGGGCCTTCAGACCGCCGCCGGCGTGCCGCTGCAATGCGACGAAGGTGCGGATTTTCAGACTTTCCGCATCGGCCTTTTTGGCCTGGAGAAGCTGCACAACGTCGATCGCAGCGTTGATTTCCTGGCCCGGGCGCTGGACCGCATCCAGGGGGCCCCGGAAGTGGCGCATCGGCCCGCCGAGTCCATGGCGCGCTGAACCTTCATGGCGCCGCCTGGGGTGATCCAGGCCGCGTTCAGCAGCGGCTGGCCGGGGGCCGTAAAATCTCGCCTCCCATGCCCGCCATCTCCTTCCAGTCGGTCTCCAAGACCTATCCCGCCAGCCGCGGTGCCAAAACCCCCTTGAAAGCCCTGGACGATGTCAGCTTTGACATCCAGCAGGGTGAATTCTTCGGCCTCCTCGGGCCGAACGGCGCTGGCAAGACCACCCTGATCAGTGTGCTGGCCGGCCTGAGCCGCGCCACCTCGGGCCGGGTGCTGGTGCACGGCAGCGACGTGCAGGCCGACTACGCCCGCGCGCGCCGTCAGCTCGGCGTGGTGCCGCAGGAACTGGTGTTCGACCCGTTTTTCAATGTGCGCGAGGCCTTGCGCATCCAGTCGGGCTATTTCGGCATCACCAACAACGACGCCTGGATCGACGAACTGCTCGAAAGCCTGGGCTTGGCCGACAAGGCCCAGGCCAACATGCGCCAGCTCTCCGGCGGCATGAAGCGGCGGGTGCTGGTGGCGCAGGCGCTGGTGCACAAGCCGCCGGTGATCGTGCTCGACGAGCCTACCGCGGGGGTGGACGTGGAACTGCGGCAAACCCTGTGGCAGTTCATCGCCAAGCTCAACAAGCAAGGCCACACCATCTTGCTGACCACGCATTACCTGGAAGAAGCCGAGGCCTTGTGCAGCCGCATCGCCATGCTGCGCAGCGGCCAGGTGCTGGCGCTGGCCAGTACCAGCGAACTGCTGAAATCGGCGTCGAGCAATGTGCTGCGCTTCAAGATCGACGGCGAGCTGCCGCCCGCGCTGGCCAGGGAGGCGCGGGTGACTGGCCGCATCGTGCAGCTGCCGGCGCACGGCGCGCTGGAGATCGAGCAATACCTCGCGGCCGTGCGGCAGGCGGGCCTGCAGGTGCAGGACGTGGAAATCCGCAAGGCCGATCTGGAAGACGTGTTCCTGGAAGTGATGGCCACTGAAAAAGGCCACAAATGGCAGATGGCCGTCTGATTTCCCCGAAGAGAAAAACAAAATGACCGGTTGGCAAACTCTGTTCTACAAGGAAATCCTGCGCTTCTGGAAAGTGGGATTTCAAACCGTAGGCGCGCCCGTGCTGACGGCCGTGCTGTATCTGCTGATCTTCGGCCATGTGCTCGAAGGCAATGCCAAGGTCTACGGCCAGGTCAACTACACCGCCTTCCTGGTGCCGGGCCTGGTGATGATGAGCGTGCTGCAAAACGCGTTTGCCAACAGCTCGTCCTCGCTGATCCAGAGCAAGATCATGGGCAGCCTGGTGTTCGTGCTGCTCACGCCGATTTCGCACTGGGGCCTGTTTGCGGCCTATGTCGGCTCGTCGATCCTGCGCGGCGTGGTGGTCGGCTTCGGCGTGTTCATCGTCACCGTGTGGTTCACCGGCACGAGTTTCGAGGCGCCGCTGTGGATTTTGCTGTTCGCCGTGTGCGGTGCGGCGCTGTTGGGCGTGCTGGGCCTGATCGCCGGGCTGTGGGCCGAGAAGTTCGACCAGATGGCGGTGTTCCAGAATTTCGTGGTCATGCCGCTGACCTTCTTGAGCGGCGTTTTCTACTCGATCCACTCGCTGCCGCCGTTTTGGCAGAAAGTCAGCCACCTGAACCCGATCTTCTACATGATCGACGGCTTCCGCTACGGCTTTTTCGGCGTGAGCGACGTCTCGCCCTGGCTGAGCCTTTGCATCGTGGGGATTGCGCTACTTGTCGTCAGCGCGATCGCCGTTAACCTTCTCCGCATCGGCTACAAAATCCGCAGCTGAACCCTATATGACCGCCGAAGAACTGCAATCCATCATCGCCGCGCACCTGCCGTGTGAACACATCACGCTCGAGGGCGATGGCCGGCATTGGTACGCCACCATTGTCTCGGCCGAGTTCGAGGGCAAACGCGCGATCCAGCGGCACCAGCGGGTCTATGCCACGCTGGGTGCGAAAATGCATACCGACGAGGTGCATGCGTTGTCGATGAAAACCTATACCCCAACCGAATGGGCCGCGCTGCCAGGCTGAGGCCGGCTGCACCCGTTTTTCGGCTTCCGAGCTTGTGATGACGTGCCGACCGGCCGTCACTTTTTCCCGTTGATTCCATGGACAAACTATTGATTCGCGGCGGCCGCTCCTTGCAGGGCGAAGTCCGCATTTCCGGTGCCAAGAATGCCGCCCTGCCCGAGCTGTGCGCGGCGCTGCTGACGGCCGAACCGGTCACGCTGACCAATGTGCCGCGCCTGCAGGACGTGGCCACCATGCTCACGCTGATCCGCAACATGGGCGTGAGCGCCGACCGTACCGATGACGGCACGGTGCGCATCAACGCCTGTGACCTGTCCTCGCCCGAGGCGCCGTACGAGCTGGTGAAGACCATGCGCGCCTCGGTGCTGGCGCTCGGCCCTTTGCTGGCGCGTTTCGGCGAAGCCACGGTGTCGCTGCCCGGCGGCTGCGCCATCGGTTCGCGTCCGGTGGACCAGCACATCAAGGGTCTGCAGGCCATGGGCGCCGAGATCCTGGTCGAGCACGGCTACATGATCGCCAAGCTGCCCAAGGGTTGGAAACGCCTGAAGGGTGCCCACATCACCACCGACATGGTGACCGTGACCGGCACCGAAAACTTCCTCATGGCCGCCAGCCTGGCCGAGGGTGAAACCGTGCTTGAGAACGCCGCGCAGGAACCCGAAATCGCCGATCTGGCCGAAATGCTGATCAAGATGGGTGCAAAGATCGAAGGCCATGGCACCAGCCGCATCCGCATCCAGGGCGTTTCGAGCCTGCACGGCTGCAGCCACCAGGTGGTGGCCGACCGCATCGAGGCCGGCACCTTCCTCTGCGCCGTGGCGGCCACCGGCGGCGACGTGGTGCTCAAGCACGGCCGCGCCGACCATCTGGACGCGGTGATCGACAAGCTGCGCGAAGCCGGTGTGGGCGTGACCGCGCTGGACGACGGCATCCGGGTGCATTCCCCCGGCCCGGCGCACCAGCACCTGAAGGCGCAGAGCTTTCGCACCACCGAATACCCTGGTTTCCCCACCGACATGCAGGCCCAGTTCATGGCGCTCAACTGCATCGCACAGGGCACCAGCATGGTGACCGAGACCATTTTCGAGAACCGCTTCATGCATGTGAACGAGATGGTGCGCCTGGGCGCGCACATCCATATCGACGGCAAGGTGGCGATGGTCGAAGGCATCGACAAACTCTCCGGCGCCACCGTCATGGCCACCGACCTGCGCGCTTCCGCCAGCCTGGTGATCGCCGGCCTGGTGGCCGAGGGCGAAACCGTGGTGGACCGCATCTACCACCTGGACCGTGGCTACGACCAGATGGAAGCCAAGCTGCGCGGCATCGGCGCGGACATCGAAAGAATCAAGGGATGAGCATGATCACTTTGGCGCTCTCCAAGGGCCGCATCTTCGACGACACGCTGCCGCTGCTCCACGCCGCCGGCATCGAGGTGCTGGACGACCCCGAAAAATCCCGCAAGCTGATCCTCGCCACCAACCGGCCTGACGTACGCGTCGTGCTGGTGCGCGCCAGCGACGTGCCGACCTACGTGGAATACGGCGGCGCCGACCTCGGTATCACCGGACGGGACACGCTGCTCGAACACGGCAGCCAGGGCCTGTACCAGCCGCTCGATCTGCAGATCGCCAAGTGCCGCATCAGCGTGGCCGTGCGCGCCGACTTCGACTACGCCCATGCCGTGCGCCAGGGCTCGCGGCTCAAGGTGGCGACCAAGTACGTGGCCATCGCCCGCGACTTCTTCGCCACCAAGGGTGTGCACGTCGACCTGATCAAGCTCTACGGCAGCATGGAACTCGCGCCGCTGACCGGCCTGGCCGACGCCATCGTCGACCTGGTGTCCACCGGCAACACGCTCAAGGCCAACCACCTGATCGAGGTCGAACGCATCATGGACATCAGCTCGCGCCTGGTGGTGAACCAGGCCGCGCTCAAGCTCAAGCAGGCGCCGATCCGCGAGTTGATCGATGCCTTCGCCGCGGCTGTGGCCGTGAATTCAGCCTCCTCCGCCAACTGACCTGACATGACTCTTGCCGCTTCCCCCATCCGCCTTTCCACCGCCAGCAGCAGCTTCGAGGCTGAATTCAAGGCGCGGCTGCATTGGTCGGCCGAGGCGGATGCCGCCATCGAGCAGCGCGTGGCCGACATCCTGGCCGACGTGCAGCAGCGTGGCGACGCGGCGGTGCTCGACTACACGACCCGCTACGACGGCCTGACCGCCGACACCGTGGCCGCGCTGGAACTCACCCAGGCCGAACTGAAGGCGGCCTTCGATGCCATTCCCGTCGCCCAGCGCGACGCCTTGCAGGCGGCCGCGGCGCGTGTGCGCCGTTACCACGAGGCCCAGAAGCGGGCCACCGGCGAAAGCTGGCAGTACCGCGACGAAGACGGCACGCTGCTTGGCCAGAAGATCACGCCACTCGACCGCGTCGGCATCTACGTGCCCGGCGGCAAGGCAGCCTATCCGTCGAGCGTGCTGATGAACGCGATTCCGGCCCATGTGGCGGGTGTGGGTGAAATCATCATGGTCGTGCCCACTCCAAAGGGCGAGAAGAATGCGCTGGTGCTGGCCGCCGCCTATGTGGCCGGCGTCACCCGCGCCTTCACCATCGGCGGCGCGCAGGCCGTGGCCGCGCTGGCCTATGGCACCGCCACCGTGCCCAAGGTCGACAAGATCACCGGCCCGGGCAACGCCTATGTGGCCAGTGCCAAGAAGCGTGTGTTCGGTACGGTGGGCATCGACATGATCGCCGGCCCGAGCGAGATCCTGGTGCTGGCCGACGGCAGCACGCCGGCCGACTGGGTGGCGATGGACCTGTTCAGCCAGGCCGAACACGACGAGCTGGCGCAGAGCATTTTGCTGTGCCCCGATGCGGCCTATATCGACGCCGTGCAGGCGGCCATCGACCGCCTGCTGCCCGAGATGCCGCGTGCCGAGATCATCGCCAAGTCGCTCAGCGGCCGCGGCGCGCTGATCCTGACGCGCAGCATGGAAGAGGCCTGTGCCATCAGCAACCGCATCGCGCCCGAGCATCTGGAGGTGTCGAGCAGCGAGCCGCACCGTTGGGAGCCACTGCTGAAGCATGCCGGCGCCATCTTCCTCGGCGCCTACACCAGTGAAAGCCTGGGCGACTACTGCGCCGGCCCGAACCATGTGTTGCCCACGAGTGGCACGGCGCGGTTTTCCAGCCCGCTGGGTGTGTACGACTTCCAGAAGCGCAGCAGCCTGATCGAGGTCAGCGAAGCCGGCGCCCAGACGCTGGGCAAGATCGCCGCCGAGCTGGCTTATGGGGAAGGCCTGCAGGCCCATGCGCGGGCCGCGGAAATGCGGCTGAAGTAAAAAACCTTCGCAATGAAAAAGGCCCTCGGCGTAAATGCCGAGGGCCTTTTGTATTTTGTATTTCTCCCTCGCCCCTCCGGGGAGAGGGAGCAAGGCATCAAACCTGCGCCGCCGCAATCGCCGCGTTGAAGGTCGGGCTTGGGCGCATCACTTCGGCGGTTTTGGCCGTGTCGGGTTTGTAGTAGCCGCCGATGTCCACCGGCTTGCCCTGCACGATGCGCAGTTCTTCGACGATCTCGGCTTCCTTCTCGGTGAGCAGCTTGGCCAGCGGGGCGAAGTGGGCTTGCAGCGCCTTGTCTTCGGTTTGCGCGGCCAGGGCCTGGGCCCAGTACATGGCGATGTAGAACTGGCTGCCGCGGTTGTCGAGCTGGCCGGTCTTGGGCGATGGGCCCTTGTTGTTGTCCAGCAGCTTGCCGGTGGCGGCGTCCAGCGTCTTGGCCAGCAGCTTGGCCTTGTCGTTGCCGGTCTTGATGCCGAGGTCTTCCAGCGACACGGCCAGCGCCAGGAATTCACCCAACGAATCCCAGCGCAGGTGGTTTTCTTCCACCAGCTGCTGCACGTGTTTGGGGGCCGAGCCGCCAGCACCGGTTTCGTACATGCCGCCACCGGCCATCAAAGGCACGATCGACAGCATCTTGGCGCTGGTGCCGAGTTCCATGATGGGGAACAGGTCGGTCAGGTAGTCGCGCAGGATGTTGCCGGTGACCGAGATGGTGTCCAGGCCGCGGGCCACGCGCTCCAGCGTGAAACGCATGGCGCGGACCTGCGACATGATCTCGATGTGCAGGCCGCTGGTGTCGTGGTCCTTCAGGTAGGTCTGGACCTTCTTGATGACTTCGTTTTCATGCGGACGGTACGGGTCGAGCCAGAACACGGCCGGCATGCCGGAGTTGCGCGCGCGTGTCACGGCCAGCTTGACCCAGTCGCGGATGGCGGCGTCCTTGACCTGGCACATGCGCCAGATGTCGCCAATCTCCACGTTCTGCGTGAGCAGCACTTCGCCGGTGGTCAGGTCGACGATGTTGGCCACGCCGTCCTCAGAAATCTCGAAGGTCTTGTCGTGCGAGCCGTATTCCTCGGCCTGCTGGGCCATCAGGCCGACGTTGGGCACCGTGCCCATGGTTTTCGGATCGAAGGCGCCGTGCCACTTGCAGAAGTTGATGATTTCCTGGTAGATGCGGGCGAAGGTCGACTCGGGCATCACGGCCTTCACGTCCTTCAGGCGGCCGTCGGCGCCCCACATCTTGCCGCCGTTCCTGATCATGGCGGGCATGGAAGCGTCCACGATGATGTCGTTGGGCGAATGGAAGTTGGTGATGCCCTTGGCCGAGTCCACCATGGCCAGCTCGGGGCGGTGTTCGTGGCAGGCGTGCAGGTCTTTCAGCACCTCTTCGCGCTTGGATTGCGGCAGCGTGGCCACCTTCTCGTACAGGTTGGCCATGCCGTTGTTGACGTTGACGCCCAGTTCTTCGAACAGCTTGCCGTGTTTGGCGAAGGCGTCGCGGTAGAAGATCTTGACGCAGTGGCCGAACACGATGGGGTGCGAGACCTTCATCATCGTGGCCTTCACGTGCAGCGAGAACATCACGCCGGTCTTGTGCGCGTCCTCGATTTCCTTTTCATAGAACTCCAGCAGCGCCTTCTTGCTCATGAACATGCTGTCGATGATCTCGCCGTCCTTGAGCGAAACCTTGGGCTTGAGCACGACGGTCTGGCCGCTCTTGGTGGTGAGCTCCATCTTCACGTCGCGCGCCTTGTCCAGCGTCAGCGACTTTTCGCCGTGGTAGAAGTCGCCGTGGTGCATGTGCGAGACATGCGAGCGCGAGGCCTGGCTCCACTCGGCCATCGAATGCGGGTTCTTGCGTGCGTATTCCTTGACGGCGTTCGGGGCGCGGCGGTCGGAATTGCCTTCGCGCAGCACCGGGTTCACCGCGCTGCCGGTGCATTTGGAATAACGGGCGCGGATGGCCTTGTCTTCGTCGGTCTTCGGGTCTTCGGGGAAGTCGGGAATGGCGAAACCCTTGCCCTGCAGTTCCTTGATGCAGGCGATCAACTGGCCCACCGAGGCACTGATGTTGGGCAGCTTGATGATGTTGGTGTCGGGCAGCAGGGTCAGGCGGCCGAGTTCGGCCAGCGTGGCGGGCACCTTTTGTGCGTCGGTCAGGAATTCGGGGAATTCGGACAACACGCGGCTGGCCACGGAGATGTCGGCCTCGGCTACTTCGATGCCGGCCGGCGCGGCGAAGGTGCGGACCACGGGCAGAAAAGCCGCCGTGGCCAGGAACGGGGCCTCGTCGGTCAGGGTGTAAATAATCTTCGATTTGGCTGTAGCCATGGGGATCTCTCAGTCTGTGGTCAAAGGTAAATGGGGACCGACCGCCTTGGCGCCAGCGATCGGCGATAGATCGGCGGAACACGGTGCGACACGGCGCGCGGGACAACCAATCGAAAATACCACGATTTTGACCCTCCTTGCGCGCTGCGCATGCCCGACGCAGCCTATCGCCGGTTCAGCAAGTTTCATGCGGATGCTGCGGCAATCCCGGCAGATGCCGGGGTCGTCTAAAATTTAGGCAGCCCAAGCCTGTTCCCGTCCACCCGTTCTCCGCCCTCCAGCATGCCCGTTCCATCCCCTGTCCAGCGTATTCGCCAGGACATCCAATCCATGCACGCCTATGCGGTGCAGAACTCCGCCGGCCTGCTGAAGATGGACGCGATGGAAAACCCGCACCGCCTGCCGCCCGCGCTGCAGGCCGCGCTTGGCGAACGCCTGGGCGCGCTGGCACTGAACCGTTATCCCGACGGCCGCGTGAACGACCTGCGTGCCGCGCTGGCCGCCTACGCCCAGATGCCCCAGGGTTACGAGCTGATGCTCGGCAACGGCTCGGACGAACTGATCTCGCTGCTGGCCATGGCCTGCGACGTGCCACCGAGCGCAGCGAGCCAAGGCCAGCCTGCGACCATCCTGGCCCCGGTGCCTGGCTTCGTGATGTATGCCATGAGCGCGCAGCTGCAGGGCCTGCATTTCGTCGGCGTGCCGCTGACCGCCGATTTCGCGCTCGACGAGGCCGCGATGCTGGCCGCCATCGAAGAGCACCAGCCCGCCATCACCTACCTGGCCTACCCGAACAACCCCACCGCCAACCTGTGGGACGCCGCCGTGATGGCGCGGCTCATCGCCGCCGCCGGCCGGCATGGCGGCCTGGTCGTGCTCGACGAGGCCTACCAGCCGTTTTCCAGCCGCAGCTACATCGATGTGCTGCGGGCCGACCCGGCCGCGCACGGCCATGTGCTGCTGATGCGCACTCTGAGCAAATTCGGCCTGGCCGGCGTGCGCCTGGGCTACATGATGGGCCCGAAGGCGCTGGTCGCCGAAATCGACAAGCTGCGCCCGCCCTACAACATCAGCGTGCTGAACTACGAGTGTGCGCTGTTCGCGCTGGAGCATGCCGAGGTGTTCGCCGCCCAGGCACAGGATCTGCGCGCCCAGCGCGACCGGCTGCTGGCCGCGCTGCGCGAATTGCCGGGGGTGAAAGCCTGGGACAGCGACGCCAACATGGTGCTGGTGCGGGTACCGGACGCGGCCAAAACCTTTGACGGCATGCGTGCTCTGGGCGTGCTGGTCAAGAACGTTTCTAAAATGCACCCATTGCTGGCCAATTGCCTGCGCCTGACCGTGGGCACGGCCGACGAGAATGCGCAGATGCTGGCCGCGCTCCACAAATCCTTATGAACAACACGATTCCTTCCGCCGATGCACAACCCGGGCAACGTATTGCCGAGGTGGTGCGCAACACCGCCGAGACCAAGATCGCCGTGCGTGTGAACCTCGACGGCACCGGCAAGGCCAAGCTGCATACCGGCATCGGTTTCTTCGACCACATGCTGGACCAGATCGCGCGCCACGGCCTGATCGATCTGGACATCCACTGCGAAGGCGACCTGCACATCGACGGCCACCATACGGTGGAAGACGTGGGCATCACCCTGGGCCAGGCGGTCTACAAGGCCGTGGGCGACAAAAAAGGCATCCGCCGTTATGGCCACGCCTACGTGCCGCTGGACGAGGCGCTGAGCCGTGTGGTGATCGACTTTTCGGGCCGGCCGGGGCTGGACATGCATGTGCCGTTCACCAGCGGCATGATCGGCGGCTTCGACAGCCAGCTCACCTACGAGTTCTTCCAGGGCTTCGCGAACCACGCCTTCGTCACCCTGCACATCGACAACCTGAAGGGCGTGAACGCGCACCACCAGTGCGAAACCGTGTTCAAGGCCTTCGCCCGCGCCATGCGTTTTGCGCTCGAGATCGATCCGCGCTCGGTGGGCGTGATCCCTTCCACCAAGGGCTCGCTCTGAGCCTTACGCACTTTTGATGATCCGATCTGCCTCAGGCGCAGGGTATGCTTGCGCAACCAGCTATGAATTCAGCAGCAAATAAGACGGTCGCCGTGGTCGACTACGGCATGGGCAACCTGCGTTCGGTGTCGCAGGCGGTGATGCATGTGGCCGCCGACACCGGCTACACGGTGGTCGTCACTGCGCGGCCCGAAGAGGTGCTGGCCGCCGAACGTGTGGTGCTGCCGGGGCAGGGCGCGATGCGCGACTGCATGCGCGAGCTGCACGATTCCGGCCTCAAGGAAGCCGTGCTCGACGCCGCCGCCAACAAGCCGCTGATGGGCGTGTGTGTGGGCATGCAGATGCTGCTGGACCACAGCGAAGAGCAGGACACGCCGGGCCTCGGGCTGATCCCGGGCTGGGTGCGCCGCTTCCAGCTCGAAGGCCGGCTGCAGCCCGATGGCAGCCGCTTCAAGGTGCCGCAAATGGGCTGGAACCGCGTGCGCCAGCAAAGCCCGGGCGGCAGGCGGCATCCGATCTGGGGCGAGGTGCCAGACGACGCCTATTTCTATTTTGTGCACAGTTTCTACGTCGAACCGTCGGATGCGCACCACAGCGCCGGCCTGGCCGATTACGGCGGGGCCTTTACGGCCGCGGTTGCACGCGATAATATTTTTGCGACCCAGTTCCATCCAGAAAAGAGCGCCGACCACGGGCTGGCGCTCTACCGCAACTTCTTGCGCTGGACCCCCTGATCCCGCTTCTGATTCAACCCGATATGTCGTTGCTTCGCTTTGTCGTACTGAAGTACTGCCTGCAGCTTCGCGCCTAATCTCGGATCGAATCAGAAACGGGATATCGTTCACTTCAAATCCTCACTCGCTGCCGCCAGCACCATGCTTCTCATTCCTGCAATCGATCTGAAGGACGGCCATTGTGTCCGTCTCAAACAAGGCGACATGGACCAGTCCACCATTTTTGGTGAAGACCCGGCCGAAATGGCCCGCAGCTGGGTGGACAAGGGAGCAAGACGCCTGCATCTGGTGGATTTGAACGGCGCGTTCGCGGGCAAGCCCAAGAACGAGTCGGCGATCCGCAAGATCCTGAAGGAAGTGGGCGGCGAGATCGATGTGCAGCTCGGCGGCGGCATCCGCGACCTCGACACCATCGAGCGTTACCTCGACGCCGGCCTGCGCTACGTCATCATCGGCACCGCCGCGGTCAAGAACCCCGGCTTTCTGCAGGACGCCTGCACCGCGTTCGGCGGCCACATCATCGTCGGCCTCGACGCCAAGGACGGCAAGGTCGCCACCGACGGCTGGAGCAAGCTCACCGGCCATGAGGTCGTCGACCTGGCCAAGAAGTTCGAAGACTACGGCGTCGAATCCTTCATCTACACCGACATCGGCCGTGACGGCATGCTGACCGGCATCAACGTCGAAGCCACCGTGCGCCTGGCGCAGGCCATCACCACGCCGGTGATCGCCTCCGGCGGCCTGGGCGGCATGGCCGATATCGAGGCGCTGTGCGCGGTCGAATCCGACGGCATCGAAGGCGTGATTTGCGGCCGTGCCATCTACAGCGGCGACCTCGACTTCGCCAGCGCCCAGGAGCGTGCCGACGAATTGGGCAATGTCTGATCCCGGCACACTGTCGGTACCCGAAATCTTCCAGGGCCAGCCCTGTGTGCGCCTGCATCACGCCAGTGGCGACAGCGCACTGGTGGCGCTGCACGGCGGCCAGGTCCTGTCGTGGACGGCTGGCGGCATCGAGCGCCTGTACCTGAGCCCCAAGGCGGTGATGGACGGCAAGACCGCCATCCGCGGCGGCGTACCGGTGTGCTTTCCGCAGTTCAACCAGCGTGGCTCTCTGGCCAAGCACGGCTTCGTGCGCAACCTGCCGTGGGTGGCCGAGCCGGCGCAGTCCGAGGGTGAGGCAACGGTGGCCGTGTTCAGCCTGCACAGCGACGCTGCCACGCATGCCCTGTGGCCGCACGACTTCGCGGCCCGGCTCGTGGTGCGCCTCTCGGCCGGAGGCCTGCAACTCGATTTCTCGGTGGACAACACCGGCACCGCGCCGCTTGAATTCACCGTCGCCCTGCACAGCTATTTCCGTGTGGCCGCGATCGCCGATGTGCGGGTGGACGGACTCGAAGGCCAGCCGGTGTGGGATTCGCTGACCGACACCCATGCGGTGCAAGCCGGCCCGGTGTATTTCACCCAGGAGTTCGACTGCGTCTACCAGGCCGCGGCGAACCCGCTCACACTGGTTGACGGTGTCACCGGCCTGCGCATTGCCCAAAGCCCCAACCTCGGGCAGACCGTGGTCTGGAATCCTGGCGCCATCCTCTGCGGCAAACTGGCCGACATGCCGCCCGACGGCTACAAGCAGATGGTCTGTGTCGAAGCCGCGCAGATCGACGCGCCGGTGGCCGTCGCCGCCGGTGCGTGCTGGGCAGGCTGGCAGCACTTGTCCGTCGCCGGCTGAACCTCACTTCTTTTTCTGGAGTTCCCATGCTCGCCAAGCGCATCATTCCCTGCCTGGACGTGACCGGTGGCCGCGTCGTCAAGGGCGTCAACTTCGTTGAACTGCGTGATGCCGGCGACCCGGTGGAAATCGCCGCGCGTTACAACGACCAGGGTGCGGACGAACTGACCTTTCTCGACATCACCGCCACCAGCGATGGCCGCGACCTGATCCTGCACATCATCGAAGCCGTGGCCTCGCAGGTCTTCATTCCCCTGACCGTGGGCGGCGGCGTGCGTACCGTGGAAGACGTGCGCCGGCTGCTGAATTCGGGCGCCGACAAGGTCAGCTTCAACTCGGCGGCGCTGGCCAATCCCGACGTGATCACCCAGGCCTCGGGCAAATACGGTGCGCAGGCCATCGTGGTCGCCATCGACGCCAAGCGGCGTTCCGACGCCGATGCGTTGACACGCGGCGCGGGCTGGGATGTCTACAGCCATGGCGGCCGCAAGAACACCGGCCTGGACGCCGTGGCCTGGGCCACCGAGATGGCGCGCCGCGGCGCCGGCGAAATCCTGCTCACCAGCATGGACCGCGACGGCACCAAGTCGGGCTTCGACCTGGCGCTGACCCGCGCCGTGAGCGACGCCGTCAGTGTGCCGGTGATCGCCTCCGGCGGCGTCGGCAACCTCGACCACCTGGCCGACGGCATCCAGACCGGCCACGCCGACGCCGTGCTGGCCGCGAGCATCTTCCACTATGGCGAATACACGGTGCAGCAGGCGAAAGACCGCATGGCGGAGCGTGGCATTCCTGTACGCCGCTAGGCGTCCTGTCACGGCCATCGCGCACAATCGCGGCTATGAATTGGTTAAACGATGTGAAATGGGACGCGCAAGGCCTGGTGCCGGTGATTGCGCAGGAAGCCGCCAGCGGCGACGTGTTGATGTTCGCCTGGATGAACCGCGAGGCCCTGCAGAAAACCGCCGAGCTCGGCCGCGCCGTGTATTTCAGCCGTTCGCGCAACAAGCTGTGGTTCAAGGGCGAGGAATCCGGCCACGTGCAGACCGTGCATGACATCCGCATCGATTGCGACAACGACGTGGTGCTGCTCAAGGTGACCCAGCTCGGCCATGAGCCTGGCATTGCCTGCCACACCGGCCGCCACAGCTGCTTCTACAGTGTTCTGCAGAAGGATGCTGTCGGCGAACCCGCGTGGCAGGCCGTTGATCCGGTCTTGAAAGACCCCGAGTCCATCTACAAATAAACGCATGAGTTCTTCTCCAACACCTTCCCAGGACGCGCTGGCCCGTCTGGCCACCGTGATCGAGTCGCGCAAACCCGGCCGTGGCGGCGATCCGAACGCGAGTTACGTGGCGCGCCTGCTGAACCAGGGGCCGGATGCGTTCCTGAAGAAAATCGGCGAGGAAGCCACCGAGGTGGTGATGGCCGCCAAGGACGCCGACCACGGCGGCGACAAGGCCAAGGTGGTCAATGAGGTGGCCGACCTGTGGTTCCATTCGATGATCGCGCTGGCCCATTACGGCTTCGCGCCAGCTGACGTGATCGCCGAGCTGGAGCGCCGCGAAGGCACGAGCGGCATCGAGGAAAAGGCGCTGCGCAAGGCGCTGAGCCGTGCCGATGCGGAAAGCCAGAAGCCATGAACAAGCTCGATGACGTGATCGACGTCGAAGTCGTCGACAACGAAAAGGCCCAGTCGCTGAAGACGGTGGGCTGGATCAGCTATGTGCTGCACCTGATCGTGGCCGTGGGCGCGGTGATTCCTGGCGCGCAGCCGGGCGCGGTGCTGTTGGTCATCGCGCTGGTGATGGACCTGGTGAAAAAAGGCGAGGCCGAAGGCACCTGGCAGGCCAGCCATTTTTCATGGCGCATCCGCTCGGTCGTCTGGGCCGGCGTGTTGTACCTGGTGACGGCACCGCTGTGGTTTTTATTCATCCTGCCGGGCTGGATTGCCTGGGGGCTGATTTCGCTGTGGTTCCTCTACCGCATCGTGCGCGGCATGGTGGCGATGAATGCAAGTCAAACTGTCGGAAACTGAGATGCACGACCCCAACTGCCTTTTCTGCAAGATCACCCAGGGCCAGATCCCTTCGCGCAAAGTCTATGAAGACGAAGAGGTCTTTGCCTTCCACGACATTCGCCCGGCAGCGCCGGTGCATTTCCTGGTCGTGCCCAAGCTGCATGTGGCCTCGATGGCCCAGGTGACGGGCGAACACGCGGCCCTGATCGGCCGCATGATGGTGCTGGCGCCCAAGCTGGCGATGCAGGAAGGCTGCAATCCCTATCCGGACGGTGGTTTTCGCATCGTGGTCAATACCGGCCTTGAGGGCGGCCAGGAAGTCCATCACCTGCACCTGCATGTGATGGGGGGGCCGCGGCCCTGGTTGCGCGGTTGAAACCATCTGGCCACCAAGAGGTCAAATTCAGACTGTCGGACGGGCGGATCAGGACCGGCCGACTAAAATCACCACTATTCGTTAGGAGTACACCATGGGTTCTTTTTCCATTTGGCATTGGCTGATCGTTCTGTTGATCGTCGTGATGGTGTTCGGCACCAAGAAGCTCAAGAACATCGGCAGCGACCTCGGCGGCGCCGTGAAGGGTTTCAAGGACGGCATGAAGGAAGGCTCCACGACCGATGAGCAGCCTGCCGGTCAGGTGGCGAATGCGACGCCGGCGGCCGAAAAGGCCACCATCGACGTCGAAGCCAAGACCAAGTCCTGATCCGGACCGCCCGCTGTGATCGACATTGGCATCTCGAAGATGGCGCTGATCGGCGCGGTGGCGCTGGTCGTCATCGGGCCGGAAAAACTGCCGCGCGTGGCACGCACCGTGGGCACCTTGCTCGGCAAGGCGCAGCGCTATGTGTCCGATGTCAAGGCCGAGGTCAACCGGTCGATGGACCTGGAAGAGTTGAAGAAGATGAAGGAGACGGTCGAGGAAGCGGCCCGCGACGTCTCGACCTCGATCCAGACCAGTGCCAGCGAGTTCGAGAAGCAGTGGTCCGACACCGGCAATGCCGAGTCTTTGGCTGCATCGTCCGAGTCTTACGTCAGTTATCCGTCCTACAAACATCCGAAGAAAAACTGGCGCCTCAAGCAGGGCGCCACGCCGCAGTGGTACAAGGCACGCTCCGGTGTGCGCACCAAGGCGCTTTCGGGCGCGGCGCGGGTTGCGCGTTTTCGTCCCACCAAATTCAATTGACCGGCGGAGCATCCTGCATCCGCCCGGCTTTTCCGTTTTCCCCCTGGGCATGATCCCAACGAATGTCCACCATGGCTGATTCCCCCAAATCCCCAGAAGACGAGCTCGCAGGCACCGAGCAGCCGTTCGTCGCGCATTTGATGGAGCTGCGCGACCGGCTCATCAAGTCCATCGTCGCCGTGGCCATTGCCGCTGCGGTGCTGGCCGTCTTCCCAGGGCCTGCCGCCCTGTACGACATGCTGGCCGCCCCGCTGGTGGCCACGCTGCCCAAGGGCGCGACGCTGATCGCCACTTCGGTGATCTCGCCATTCCTGGTGCCGCTGCAGATCATGTTCATGGCGGCCTTCATGATCGCCTTGCCGGTGGTGCTGTGGCAGATGTGGTCGTTCATCGCGCCCGGTCTGTACATGCACGAGAAGAAGCTGGTGCTGCCGCTGGTGATTTCGAGCACGGTCCTGTTCTTCATCGGCGTGGCCTTCTGTTATTTCTTCGTCTTCGGCCAGGTGTTCAAGTTCATCCAGAGCTTCGCGCCCAAGAGCATCACCGCCGCGCCTGACATCGAGGCCTACCTGAGCTTCGTGTTGACCATGTTCCTGGCTTTCGGCCTGGCCTTCGAGGTGCCGATCGTGGTCATCGTGCTGGCCCGCATGAACATCGTGAGTGTCGACAAGCTCAAAGCCTTCCGCGGCTACTTCGTGGTGCTGGCCTTCATCATCGCCGCCATCGTGACCCCGCCCGACGTGGTCTCGCAGCTCGCGCTGGCCGTGCCGATGTGCCTGCTGTACGAAGCGGGCATTCACGCCGCGCAGTTCTTCATCCGCAACACCAAGGCGCCCGAAGACGAGGCGGAAACGGCTGGGTCCTGAGAAATAAAAAACGGGCCCGCGAGGCCCGTTTTGTTTGGGTGCTCAGCGCTCCACGCGCCGTTGTGGTTTGGGGCGCAGGCCGGGTGTCACGTCGAGTTCGAGCTGCTTGTCCTGGCGCAACACGCCGAACCTGGAAGCCGTGCCGGGCTTGAGCGCGGCCACGCTGGTCAGCAGCTCCGACACCGTGGCCACCGGCCGGCCGCCCACGCTGTTGATCACGTCGCCAGGGCGCACGCCGGCCTGGGCAGCGGGGCCGTTTTGCAGCACGCCGGTGATGATCACGCCTTCCCTGGCTTTCACGCCGAAGGTTTCGGCGAGTTCGGGCGAGAGTTCGTTCGGCTCCACGCCGATCCAGCCGCGCCGCACCTGGCCGTCGGTCACGATGCCTTCGAGCACCAGCTTGGCGGTGGACACCGGAATGGCGAAGCCGATGCCCATGCTGCCACCTGAACGCGAGTAGATGGCGGTGTTGATGCCCATCAGGTTGCCGTTCACGTCGACCAGCGCGCCGCCCGAATTGCCGGGGTTGATGGCCGCGTCGGTCTGGATGAAGTTCTCGAAGGTGTTGATGCCGAGCTGGTTGCGGCCGAGCGCGCTGACAATGCCGCTGGTGACGGTCTGGCCCACGCCGAACGGATTGCCGATGGCCAGCACCTGGTCGCCGACCTGCAGCGCGTCGGAGCTGCCGAGCACGATCACCGGCAGTTTGTCGAGTTCGATCTTCAGGATGGCGAGGTCGGTGTCCGGGTCGGTGCCGATCACCTTGGCTTGTGCGCGCCGCGCGTCATTGAGGATCACCTCGATCGCATCAGCGCCCTCGACAACATGGTTGTTGGTCAGGATGTAGCCGCTGGGGCTGACGATCACGCCGCTGCCCAGCCCCGCCTGCTGCTGGCCGCCCTGGCCCTGCTCGCCGAAGAAGAAACGGAACCACGGGTCGCTGCTGCGCGGGTCGCGCTCGGCCATCTTGCTGGTGTTGATGCTGACGACGGCCGGCGATGCCTTCTTGGCCGCGGCGCTGAAGCTGCCCGCCACCGGCGCGCTGGGGTTGTTGGCGGCCGGCGCCTCGATCAGCGCAATGGCTCCCGAGCCGGGCCGCCGGCCCAGCCATTCGGGCTTCAAGGTGCCGACAACGAAGTAGGCTGCCAGCAGGACAGTAACGGATTGGGCGAATACGAGCCAGAGGCGCTTCATGAAGAGATGGTGCGGAAAGGTGCGGGAAAGCCAGGGTGACGCAAGACGCTGCGCAGGACCTGAAGACAGGTGAGACGGTGCATTGTCTCTCAAGCCCTGGGCGCGTTCCAGGCGCGGTGTGATGCCGGGCCATGAGGCCGCGTGAACACGTTCAAAGGGTAAACCCTTAGAATCAAGGGTTCTGGCTGTGCAAGTCTGGCGCCTGCCCCCGCTCTCCGTCCGCGCAGCAGTCTTCACACTGCAAAAAGAATTTTGATGTCCCGCTCCGTTCCGCTTTCCGCAGGTTCGCCTGCGCAGTCCTCCTCCTCGCTGCCTCCTTCGCTCTCTCCCTCGTTATCGCGTAAAGACCTGCAGACCCTCGGCTTGTCGGCCCTGGGCGGCACGCTGGAGTTCTATGACTTTGTGATCTACGTGTTTTTTGCCGCCGTGCTCGGCAAGCTGTTCTTCCCGGTCGACATGCCCGACTGGTTGCGCCAGCTGCAGACCTTCGGCATCTTCGCCGCGGGTTATCTGTCGCGTCCGCTGGGCGGTGTCATCATCGCGCACTTCGGCGACATCCTGGGCCGCAAGCGTATGTTCACCCTGAGCATCTTCATGATGGCCGTGCCCACCCTGGTGATCGGCCTGCTGCCCACCTACGCCAGCATCGGCGTGGCCGCGCCGCTGTTGCTGCTGGCGATGCGTGTGCTGCAGGGCGCGGCCATCGGCGGCGAAATGCCCGGCGCCTGGGTGTTCGTGGCCGAACATGTGCCGGCCAAGCGCTACGGGCTGGGCGTGGGCACGCTCACGGCCGGCATCACCGGCGGTATCTTGCTGGGCTCGCTGGTGGCGATGGCCGTCAACCGGCAATACAGCCCGGCCGATGTGAGCGACTTCGCCTGGCGCATTCCCTTCATCCTGGGCGGGGTGTTCGGCCTGATTTCCGTCTACCTGCGCCGTTTTCTGCATGAGACGCCGGTGTTCAAGGAACTGTCGCAACGCCGCCAGGTGGCGCGCGAGCTGCCGCTCAAGACCATCCTGCGCGAACACCGCGGCGCCTGCGTGCTGGTCGGCCTGCTGACCTGGGTCTTGTCCGCCGCCATCGTGGTGGTGGTGCTGATCACGCCGAACTACCTGCAAAAAGTGCATGGCGTCTCGCCCACACTCGCGCTGGAGGCCAATGCCGTGGCCACGCTGATGCTGACGCTCGGTTGTGTCCTGATGGGCTGGGCCACCGACCGCGTCGGCACACGGCCGGTGATGCTGGTCGGTTTCGGCGGCCTGCTGGTCACGTCCTACCTGTTCTACACCGGCCTGCCGGGCACGCCGGCTTCGCTGATCTGGAGTTATGGCCTGGTCGGCCTGTTCGTCGGCTCGATCGCGCTGGTGCCGATCGTCGGCGTGCGCGCCTTCCCCGCGGCTGTGCGTTTCTCGGGGCTTTCGTTCGCCTACAACATGTCGTATGCGATCTTCGGTGGGCTGACGCCGATCGTCATCACGCTGTGGCTGCAGAAGGACGTGCTGGCACCGGCGCATTACGTGGCGGCTTTGGCAGCGCTGGGTTTCCTGTTGGGTTTGGTGCCGATGTCCGGCCGGGGGCATGTGCCGCGCCAGGGTGCCGAGGCCAGGTAAATCCCGCCATGGCTGACACAATGCGGCCATGAGCACATCCCGACAGCAACTGCTGCAGGCCTTCGACGCGCTGCTGCAACCCACCCGCTTCAAGGACTACGGGCCGAACGGCCTGCAGGTCGAGGGCCGGTCCGAGGTGAAAAAAATCGTCTCCGGCGTGACGGCCAGCCGCGCGCTGATCGAGGCGGCCATCGACACGCAGGCCGACGCGATCTTTGTGCACCACGGCCTCTTTTGGCGCGGCCAGAGCGGCACCGTCACCGGCTGGATGAAGCAGCGCCTGGCCCTGCTGCTGGCGCACGACATCAATCTCTTCGCCTACCACCTGCCGCTGGACGCGCATCCCACGCTGGGCAATAACGCACAACTGGGCCGGGTGCTCGGCCTGCAGGCCGACGCGGAGGGTGGGCGTTTCGGCGATCAGGATCTGGGCTGGATCGGCGCGCGCAGCGATGGCCAGGATTTCGCCAATGTGGTGGCCCTGGCGCAGCATGTCGAATCGGCCCTGAAACGGCCTGTGACGCTGGTGAACACCGTGCAGCGCGAGATCAGGAAGATCGCCTGGTGCACCGGTGGCGCGCAGGGCTACTTCGAGGCGGCGATCGCCGCGGGGGCCGATGTTTTCATCACCGGCGAAATCTCCGAGCCGCAAGCCCACTATGCCCGTGAATGCGGCGTGGCCTTCATCGCCTGCGGGCACCATGCCAGCGAGCGTTATGGCGCGCCAGCCGTGGCCGCCGAGGTCGCCGCGCAGCTGGCGATCGCGCACCAGTTCATCGACATCGACAACCCCGCCTGACCATGCCCTTGCCCATAACCATCACCCTCGGCGACCCTGCCGGCATCGGCCCCGAAATCATCGCCAAGGTCTTCCGCGATGCGCCGGCACTCGCTCAAGGGTGTTTTGTGGCCGGCGATGTGGGCGCCATGCGCCGCGCCGCGCAGATGCTCGCTGCACCCGGCCTGCCGGCCTGGCCGGTGGCTGAGATCAGTGCTGCGGCCGAGGCTTTCGACGCACCGCCGCACAGCATTCCCGTGCTGCAGGTCGCCTCGCCGCTGGGTGCTATTGTGCTCGGCCGGGTCAACGCCGAGGCGGGCAGGGCGGCGGCCGACGCCGTGGTCTGGGCCGCGCGCGCCGCCTTGCGGGGCGAGATCGCGGCGCTGGTCACCGCGCCGCTGCACAAGGAGGCGTTGGCGGCAGCCGGCGTGCCTTATCCCGGCCATACCGAACTGTTGCAGGCCGAGGCCGCCGCCCATCTGGGCCGGCCGGTCGGCGAAGTGCCGGTGCGCATGATGCTGGCCAATGATGAGCTGCGCACGGTGCTGGTCAGCATCCATGTGTCGCTGCGCCAGGCCATCGAAGCCGTGACCTTTGACAACCTGCTGCAGACCCTGCGCATTACCGATGCGGCGCTGCAGGCCACGCTGGGCCGCCGCCCGCGCATCGGCGTGGCTGGGCTGAATCCGCATGCGGGGGAGGGCGGCCTGTTCGGCCGGGAGGAGATCGAGACCATCGTGCCGGCACTGCAGGCCGCGCGGGCCGAGGGGCTGGACGTGCACGGCCCGTTCGCACCCGACACTGTCTTCATGCGTGCCCGCGCCAAAAATGGGCGGAGTGGCGAATTCGACGTGGTGGTGGCGATGTACCACGACCAGGGCCTGATTCCGGTGAAATACCTCGGCGTGGACAAGGGCGTCAACGTGACGCTGGGCCTGCCGCTGGTGCGTACCAGCCCCGACCACGGCACGGCTTTCGACATCGCCGGCACCGGCCGGGCCGATGCGGCCAGCCTGATCGAGGCGCTCCGCATGGCCCGCCGGCTGGCGGGCGTGTAACTTACTTTTTGAGGCTGTCGCGGATTTCGCGCAGCAGTATCACGTCTTCCGGCGTGGCGACCGGCGCCGCAGGCGCGGCTTCTTCGTTGCGCTTGAGCCGGTTGATCTGCTTGACCATCATGAAGATGATGAAGGCCAGGATCACGAAATTGACGGCCACGGTGATGAAATTGCCATAGGCCAGCACCGGCACGCCGGCCTTCTTGAGGTCGGCGAGCGCCATGGAGGTGCCGGGCGGCACATTGCCGAGCACCAGGAACCAGCTGGAGAAGTCGAGCTTGCCGAACACCGTGCCCACGATGGGCATGATCAGGTCGGCGACCACCGAATCCACGATCTTGCCGAATGCGCCACCGATGATGACACCCACGGCCAGGTCGATCACGTTGCCCTTGATGGCGAACTCTCTGAATTCTTTCATCATTGCCATAAACTTTTTCCTTGACGTTGGTTGCGGGAAGCGGGGGCCTATTGTCCACATAATCTGCCGGGATGCCTGCCCCAGCCGGGCCTTGCCGTTGAGTTTGCTGTAAGCGCTCAGCTACAATCGTCGGCTGACCCCAACAGCGATGATCATTGAGGATTCCCCCATGAGTGAGACCCAAGTCGACACCAGTAAAAGGACGTGGATGATCGCGTCCGGATGCGCAGGTGCCGTAGGCGGTGTGGCCGTCGCCATCCCCTTCGTCAGCACGTTCAGTCCGTCAGAAAAGGCCAGGGCCGCGGGTGCCGCCGTCGAAGTGGACATCTCCGCCATCAAGCCCGGGGAAAAAATGACCGTCGAGTGGCGCGGCAAGCCGGTGTGGATCGTCAGGCGCACGCCTGAGCAGGTGGCCAACCTGCCCAAGAACGACCCGCTGCTGGCCGACCCCAAGTCCGAGCGCAAGCCCAGCGAGTTGACGCCCGAATACGCGCGCAACGAAGGCCGTTCGATCAAGCCCGAGGTTTTTGTCGCCGTGGGCATCTGCCCGCACCTGGGCTGCTCGCCCTCCGACCGCTTCCAGCCTGGTGCCCAGCCCTCGCTGCCCGATTCCTGGGAAGGTGGTTTCCTCTGCCCCTGCCACGGCTCGACCTTCGACATGGCCGGTCGCGTGTTCAAGAACAAGCCCGCACCCGACAACCTGGAAGTGCCGCCCCACATGTACATGTCGGACAGCCGCCTGTTGATCGGCGAAGACAAAAAGGCTTGAGAGACAAAAACCATGGCTGAATTCAAGGAAATCTCCCCCAACGCCGCGACCAGCGCCAAGCTCACCAATTGGTTCGAAAACCGTTTCCCGACGGCTTTCGACGCCTACCGCGTGCACATGTCGGAGTACTACGCGCCGAAGAATTTCAACTTCTGGTACATCTTCGGTTCGCTCGCACTGCTGGTGCTGGTGATCCAGATCGTTACCGGCATCTTCCTGGTGATGCACTACAAGCCCGACGCGGCCAAGGCCTTCGAGTCGGTCGAGTACATCATGCGCGACGTGCCCTGGGGCTGGCTGATCCGTTACATGCACTCAACCGGCGCTTCGGCGTTCTTCGTGGTGGTGTACCTGCACATGTTCCGTGGCCTGCTCTACGGTAGTTACCGCAAGCCGCGCGAGCTGGTCTGGATCTTCGGCTGTGCGATCTTCCTGTGCCTGATGGCCGAGGCCTTCATGGGTTACCTGCTGCCCTGGGGTCAGATGAGCTACTGGGGCGCGCAGGTGATCGTGAACCTGTTCGCCGCCATCCCGTTCATCGGCCCCGATCTGGCCCTGCTGATCCGCGGCGACTACGTGGTCGGCGACGCCACGCTGAACCGCTTCTTCAGCTTCCACGTGATCGCCGTGCCGCTGGTGCTGCTGGGCCTGGTGGCTGCGCACTTGCTGGCCCTGCATGATGTGGGCTCGAACAACCCCGACGGCGTGGAAATCAAGGGCCCCAAGGCCCCGCGCGACGCCCAGGGCCATCCGCTGGACGGCGTGCCTTTCCACCCGTACTACACGGTGCATGACATCTTCGGCGTCAGCGTGTTCCTGATGGTCTTCAGCGCCATCATCTTCTTCTCGCCCGAGTTCGGCGGCTACTTCCTCGAATACAACAACTTCATCCCCGCCGACCCGCTGAAGACGCCTGCGCACATCGCACCGGTCTGGTACTTCACGCCGTTCTATTCGATGCTGCGTGCCATCACCAGCGAGATGATGTATGCGCTGATCGCCTGCGTCGTCGGTGCGGCGGTGTTTGCCGTCATCAAGACCCGCCTGATCGGGCTGGTCAAGGGCGCGATCGTGGTGGCCGCCGCGGTGGTTGTGGTGGCCATGCTGTCGTTCGACGCCAAGTTCTGGGGTGTGCTGGTGATGGGCGGCGCGGTCATCATCCTGTTCTTCCTGCCCTGGCTCGACAACAGCCCGGTCAAGTCGATCCGCTACCGTCCAAGCTGGCACAAATACCTCTACGCCGTGTTCGTGGTCTTCTTCTTCGTGCTCGGCTACCTGGGCGTGCAGCCGCCTTCGCCGATTGGCGAACGTGTGTCGCAGATCGGCACCTTGTTCTACTTCGGCTTCTTCCTGCTGATGCCGTGGTGGAGCAAGATCGGCGAGACCAAGCCTGTTCCCGACCGCGTGATTTTTGCCGCGCACTGAGCCGGAGCACCTGACGATGAAAAAAATTAAACAACTGGCTTTGGGTTTGGTGGTCGCCTTGGGACTGGCCATCGGCGTGCACGCCGAAAGCGAAGGCATCGCCTGGGACAAGGCGCCCAACAAGACCAATGACATGGCCGCGCTGCAAAACGGCGCCAAGCTGTTCGTCAACTACTGCCTCAACTGCCACTCGGCGGCTTTCATGCGCTTCAACCGCCTGAAGGACATCGGCCTCACCGACCAGCAGGTCAAGGACAACCTCTTGTTCACCACCGACAAGGTGGGTGAAACCATGAAGGCCGCGATCGATCCGCGCCAGGCCAAGGACTGGTTCGGTGCCAACCCGCCCGACCTGACCGTGATCGCCCGTTCGCGTGCCGGCCACGGCGGCACCGGCGCCGACTACATCTACACCTACCTGCGCACCTATTACCGCGACAGCACCAAGGCGACGGGCTGGAACAACCTGGTTTTCCCGTCGGTGGCCATGCCGCATGCGCTGTGGGAGTTGCAAGGCGAGCGCAAGCCCTTATATGAGACGGTGGAAGAGCACGGCCACGAGGCGCATGTGTTCAAGGGTTGGGAGCAGGTCACGCCTGGCACCATGACGCCTTTGCAATATGACCAGTCGGTTGGCGATCTGGTGGCTTACCTGCAGTGGATGGGCGAGCCGGCGCAAAATACCCGGGTCCGCGTCGGCGTCTGGGTGCTGCTGTTCCTGCTCGTGTTTACCTTCTTCACGTGGCGCCTCAATGCCGCGTTCTGGAAAGACGTCAAGTAATTGAACGCAACCCGGCTGTCGCTGCCTTCAGCGGCACGGGTTTTTTCAGAGTGGGCATGCGTTCGGCATCCCACTCTTTTTGATTTTTAGGAGTTAGTCGCCATGATGGTGCTTTATTCAGGAACCACCTGCCCGTTCTCTCACCGTTGCCGTTTCGTGCTGTTCGAAAAGGGCATGGATTTCGAAATCCGCGACGTGGATCTGTACAACAAGCCCGAGGACATCAGCGTGATGAACCCGTACGGCCAAGTCCCGATCCTGGTGGAACGTGACCTGATCCTGTACGAGTCGAACATCATCAACGAGTACATCGACGAGCGCTTCCCACACCCGCAACTCATGCCTGGCGACCCGGTGGACCGCGCACGTGTGCGCCTGTTCCTGCTGAACTTCGAGAAGGAACTGTTCGTGCACGTCGGCCTGCTCGAATCGCGTGCCTCCAAGGGCAACGAGAAGGCGCTGGAAAAGGCCCGTTCGCACATCCGCGACCGCCTGACGCAGTTGGCCCCGGTGTTCCTCAAGAACAAATACATGCTCGGCGAAAACTTCTCCATGCTCGACGTGGCGATCGCGCCGCTGCTGTGGCGCCTGGACTTCTACGGCATCGACCTCAGCAAGAACGCAGCGCCGCTGCTGAAATACGCCGAGCGCATCTTCTCGCGCCCGGCTTATATCGAAGCGCTGACGCCTTCCGAAAAGGTCATGCGCAAGTAAGTTACGCTGTCTTCATGATGAATGCTCTGGATTCGACTTCGACGCGCCCCTACCTGATCCGTGCACTGTATGAATGGTGTACCGACAACGGCTTCACCCCCTATGTGGCCGTGCTGGTGGACGACTCTGTGCAGGTGCCGCGGGAATACGTGAAGGACGGCGAGATCGTTCTCAACATCAGTTTCGATGCGACCAGTTCCTTGAACCTCGGCAACGAGTTCATCGAATTCAAGGCGCGTTTCGCTGGTACCGCGCGCGAGATCCAGGTGCCGGTGAGCCGGGTCATTGCCATCTATGCCCGTGAGAACGGGCAGGGCATGGCCTTTCCTTCGCCGGTGGCCGCGGCCATCAGCGAAGAGCCGTCGAAGACGGCGCTCACGCGTGTTCCGGGCTCGCCTGGTGCACCGGCCGCGCCGCAGCCAGGTGCCGACAAGGACAGCAAGCCGGGGCCAAAGGTGGTGCCACTGGCGCAGTCGGACGAGCCCGGGGCCGACGACGAGCCACCAGAGCCGCCGCGCCCCAAGCCGGCCGGCCCGCGCCCCACCTTGAAACGCGTCAAGTAATTTCCCGCAGCGCCGGCCGGATGCGGCTGGTGATTCTGTAAAATACGGGTTCGAGGATGCACATCCTCTCCGTGCCGATTTAGCTCAGTTGGTAGAGCAACCGCCTTGTAAGCGGTAGGTCGTCAGTTCGATTCCGACAATCGGCACCATTTCTTTTTAACCCTTCCCCTTTGTGGCCCCCTGGCCTGGTCCGTGCCTCAGGTCCTCGACTTGATCTGCACTTTGAGCCGCAGGTCCGTCACCGACCAGCCCTTGGTGCGCAGATGCGCCAGCAGCGCGGGCGACAGCTGCCTGAGCTTGGCCGCCGCCGCGTTGCTGTCCACCAGCAGGCACCACGAGTCGCCGTCGATCGGGCCGGATCGGATGGCCGTGCGCAGCGCAGGGGGGATCAGCCCTTCGATCGCCTTGAGCCGGGCAGCCGAGTCCCGGGTCAGCGCCGTCAGCTGCGACAGGCTCGGGGAATCCGCTGCTGCCTGCTGTACGGTGAAGGCGTGGTTTGATCTGCGCATGGGCTGTGGTGGCTGGTGTTGGAAGTCGGATGGGAGCGGCTCATTATCCGCGCGTCGCAGCCGGCCTGCCGCCAGCCTCGGCGCGGTTGCCGGGCAAAGGTAAAATCGATCGATTGTGGAGGAACAAGGGCAACCGTCGGGTTGATTTATGCCTCCAAAGCCTTAACTGATTCCACCTGTTTTAGGGATTTCGGCCGCCGCTGCGCCTCCTGGCCAGCGAAGCCTCGCATTCATGAGCACCAACTTCCTCACCAAAATTTTCGGCAGCCGTAACCAGCGACTGCTGAAACAGTACCGCAAGAGCCTCGACCAGATCAATGCATTGGAATCCCAGTTCGAGAAGCTGAGCGACGATGAATTGCGTGGCCAGACCGAGGCTTTCAAGGCGCGTGTAGCGGCCGGCGAGTCGCTCGACGCCATCCTGCCCGAGGCCTTCGCCACGGTGCGTGAAGGCTCCAAGCGCATCATGAAGATGCGTCATTTCGACGTGCAGATCCTGGGCGGCATGTCGCTGCACAACGGCAAGATTTCCGAGATGCGCACGGGTGAGGGCAAGACGCTGACCGCCACCTTGCCGGTGTACCTGAACGCCTTGTCGGGCAAGGGTGTGCACGTGGTCACGGTCAACGACTACCTGGCCAACCGCGACGCGCAGTGGATGGGGCGGCTCTACAACTTCCTCGGCCTCTCCGTCGGCATCAACCTGCCGCAGATGCCGCGCGAGCAGAAGCAGGCCGCCTACCTGGCCGACATCACCTACGGCACGAACAACGAATTCGGCTTCGACTACCTGCGCGACAACATGGTCTATGAAGTGCAGGACCGCGTGCAGCGCGGGCTGAACTACGCCATCGTCGACGAGGTGGACTCGATCCTGATCGACGAGGCCCGCACGCCGCTGATCATCAGCGGCCAGGCCGAAGACCACACGGCGATGTACATCGCGATCAACCAGGTCGTGCCCCAGCTCAAGCGCCAGGAAGGCGAGGCCGATCCGCGCACCGGCGAAGGCATCGTCACGCCCGGCGACTTCACCATCGACGAGAAATCGCGCCAGGTCTTCCTCACCGAGGACGGCCATGAAAATGCCGAGCGCATCCTCGGCGAGCGCGGCCTGATCCCGCAAGGCACCTCGCTGTACGACCCGGCCAACATCACGCTGGTGCACCACCTCTACGCGGCATTGCGCGCCAACCACCTCTACTTCCGCGACCAGCACTATGTGGTGCAGGACGGCGAGATCGTCATCGTCGACGAGTTCACCGGCCGCCTGATGGCAGGCCGGCGCTGGAGCGAAGGCCTGCACCAGGCCGTGGAAGCCAAGGAAGGCGTGGCCATCCAGGCCGAGAACCAGACCCTGGCTTCGATCACCTTCCAGAACTACTTCCGCCTGTACGGCAAGCTCTCGGGCATGACCGGCACGGCCGACACCGAAGCCTATGAGTTCCAGGAAATCTATGGCCTGGAAACGGTGGTGATTCCGCCCAACCGCGTGAGCAAACGCGACGACCAACTCGACCGCGTCTACAAGACCACGCGCGAGAAATACGAAGCCGCGATCAAGGACATCCGCGAGTGTTACGACCGCGGCCAACCGGTGCTGGTGGGCACCACCTCGATCGAGAATTCCGAAATCATCGACCAGTTGCTGATCAAGGAAAACCTGCCGCACCAGGTGCTCAACGCCAAGCAGCACGCGCGTGAAGCCGACATCGTGGCCCAGGCCGGCCGGCCGAAGATGATCACCATTGCCACCAACATGGCCGGCCGCGGTACCGACATCGTGCTCGGCGGCAACCTGGAGATGGCGATCAAGGCCGTCGAGGCCGACGCGTCGCAGGACGAAGCCGCCAAGGCCGCGGAGATCGAACGCCTGCGTGCCCAGTGGACCAAGGACCACGAGACCGTGACCTCGCTCGGCGGCCTGCGCATCATCGCCACCGAACGCCATGAATCGCGCCGCATCGACAACCAGCTGCGCGGCCGCTCCGGCCGCCAGGGCGACCCGGGCTCCTCGCGCTTCTACCTGAGCCTGGACGATCCGCTGATGCGCATCTTCGCAGGCGACCGCGTCAAGGCCATCATGGACCGGCTGAAGATGCCCGACGGCGAAGCCATCGAAGCCGGCATTGTCACGCGCAGCATCGAAAGCGCGCAGCGCAAGGTCGAGGCGCGCAACTTCGACGTGCGCAAGCAGTTGCTCGAATACGACGACGTGTCCAACGACCAGCGCAAGGTCATCTACCAGCAGCGCAACGAGATTCTCGACGCCACCGACCTGAGCGCACAGATCGCCGGCCTGCGTGAAGGCTGCATGACCGATCTGGTACGCCAGTACGTGCCCGCCGACTCGGTGGAGGAGCAGTGGGACACGATCGGCCTGGAGAAGGTGTTGTCCGAAGAATGGCAGCTCGAACTGCCGTTGACGAAGGAAGTCCAGGCCGCTACGGCGATCACCGACGAAGACGTGGTCGAAAAGGTCATCAAGGCGGCCGACACCACGTTCGATGCCAAGGTCGAGCTCGTGGGCGGCGCCAACTTCACCCAGTTCGAGCGCATGGTGCTGCTGCAGAGCATCGACACCCACTGGCGCGAACACCTGAGCGCGCTCGACTACCTGCGCCAGGGCATTCACCTGCGCGGTTATGCCCAGAAGCAGCCTAAGCAGGAATACAAGCGCGAAGCCTTCGAGCTGTTTGGCCAGCTGCTGGACGCGGTGAAGAACGACGTGACCAAGGTGCTGATGACGGTCAAGGTGCAGTCCAGCGAACAGCTGGGCCAGGCTGCCGAAGACATGGAAAGCCGCGCCGAGAGCATCTCCAACGTGACCTACACCGCACCCACCGAAAGCGGCGAAGTCGAAAGCCGGGTGGACGAGGCCAGCCTGGGCCAGCGCGCGCAACTTGCCGCGGCCGGTGCCATGCCGCGTGTGGGCCGCAACGATCCATGCCCCTGTGGCAGCGGCAAGAAATACAAAGCCTGCCACGGCAAGCTGGCCTGATTGCCAGCATTTGAAGGAACAACAAAGAAACGGGCCCAGGCCCGTTTTTTTGACTTCTGTTTTTTGGATAATCCAACAAATTTTTTGAAAGCCCGCCATGCCAGTCCATCTCTCCGCGCCGAATCCTGCTGACCTGCACCCCGTCGCCGGCGTGCGCCTGGGCATCACCGAGGCGGGTGTGCGCAAGGCCAACCGCAAGGACCTGACGGTGGTGCTGCTCGACGAAGGCGCCTCGGTATCCGGCGTGTTCACGCAAAACCGTTTCTGCGCCGCGCCGGTACAACTCTGCCGTGACCACCTGGCGTTGGACCTGGGCATCCGCGCCATGCTGATCAACACCGGCAATGCCAATGCCGGCACCGGCGACGACGGCCTGATGCGCGCGCGCGCGACCTGCATCGCGCTGGCCCGGCATCTGAACATTGCGCCCGAGCAGATACTGCCGTTTTCTACCGGCGTGATCATGGAGCCGCTGCCGAGCGACCGCATCGAAGCCGGCCTGCCCGCCGCGCTGGCCGATGCACAGGCCGACGCATCTGCTGGCCAATGGGCACGTGCCGCCGAAGCCATCATGACCACCGACACCGTGCCCAAGGCCTTCAGCACGCAGGTGCAAATCGGCGGCGCCACGGTCAGCATCACCGGCATCAGCAAGGGTGCGGGCATGATCCGGCCGAACATGGCGACCATGCTCGGCTTCATGGCCACCGATGCGTGCATCGACCAAGCCTTGATGGCGCAACTCGCCAAGGACCTGGCCGATGCCTCGTTCAACCGCGTGACCATCGACGGCGATACCTCGACCAATGACTCCTTCGTGGTGATCGCATCGAACAAGGCCCGGCACGCACCCATCACCTCGTTCGACAGCGCGGACGGCCAGGCCCTGAAGGCCGCGATGCTGTCCGTGGCCCAGAAGCTGGCCCAGGCCATCGTGCGCGACGGCGAAGGGGCGACCAAGTTCATCACCATCCGCGTCGAAGGCGGCAAGACGGGTGAGGAGTGCCGGCAGGTGGCCTACGCCATCGCCCATTCGCCGCTGGTGAAGACGGCTTTCTTCGCCAGCGACCCGAACCTGGGCCGTATCCTGGCGGCCGTGGGTTATGCGGGCATTGCCGATCTCGACCAGACGCTGATCGACCTGTACCTCGACGATGTGCATGTGGCCGTCAAAGGTGGGCGCAACCCGGCCTACCGCGAGGAAGACGGTCAGCGCGTGATGAAACAAAGCGAGATCACCGTGCGTGTGGTGCTGGGGCGTGGCACTGTTGCCGACACTGTCTGGACTTGCGATTTAAGCCACGATTACGTCACCATCAACGCCGACTACAGATCATGAACGGTCACTATTTATCCCAACGTGCTTGCCTTATTCCAGAGGCACCGCGGAACTGGCTGTGCCAGGCCGCTGGTGTCGCCCCCTGCAAGGGGGGGGGAGCTACACGCAGTGAGCGACTTGGGGGTGTGCAACTACTATGAACGAAAAATTCGAACGCCTGATCGACCGCGCCGAGCAGTTGCTGCAGCGCATCGAGCAAGTCCTGCCCCAGCCCCTGGGCGCACCCGACTGGAACGCCTCCATCGCCTACCGCTACCGCAAGCGCAGCTCGGGCCACGGCAGCCTGGAGCCGGTGCGGCATGTGGGTGCGATCGCACTGGACGACCTGCAGGAAATCGACGGCCAGAAGGAAAAGATCCAGCGCAACACGCTGCAGTTCGTCGAAGGCAAGCCGGCCAACAACGTGCTCTTGACCGGCGCGCGCGGCACCGGCAAGTCCTCGCTGATCAAGGCCTGCCTGAACGCCTATGCCGGGCGTGGCCTGCGCCTGATCGAAGTCGACAAGGCCGACCTGGTGGACCTGCCCGACATCATCGACGTGGTGGCCGAGCGGCCCGAGAAGTTCGTGGTGTTTTGCGACGACCTGAGCTTCGAAGACGGCGAGCCGGGCTACAAGGCGCTGAAGTCCATCCTCGACGGTTCGGTGTCGGCCGCGTCGCCGAACGTGCTGATCTACGCCACCAGCAACCGCCGCCACCTGCTGCCTGAGTACATGAAGGAAAACCTCAGCTACCAACACACCGAAGACGGCGAGGTGCATCCCGGCGAAGTGGTGGAGGAGAAGATCTCGCTGTCCGAGCGTTTTGGTCTGTGGGTCAGCTTCTATCCTTTTTCGCAAGACGAATACCTGGCCATCGTGGCGCAGTGGCTGCGCTCCTTCGGCGTGAACGATGCGGCCATCGCCGCCGCGCGGCCCGAGTCGCTGGTCTGGGCGCTGGAGCGCGGCTCGCGCAGCGGCCGTGTGGCCTACCAGTTCGCGCGCGATTACGCCGGCCGAGCTGCCGCCGGTCAACAAGTGCCTGCCCGATGAGCAAGAAACCACTGGTGGCCGATGGCGACCGTCCGCGCGAGGGCGGTGCCGACCGCGCCGTGGTCGACGTGGCCGTGGGGGTGCTGATCCAGCCCGATGGCCAGTTTCTGGTGACTTCGCGGCCCGAGGGCAAGGTGTATGCGGGCTACTGGGAATTCCCGGGCGGCAAGCTCGAAGCCGGTGAATCCGTCGAGCAGGCCTTGCGGCGCGAATTGCACGAGGAACTCGGCATCGACATCGGCGCGGCCACGCCGTGGAAGGTGGAGCTGGTCGACTATCCGCACGCCCTGGTGCGGCTCAACTTCTGCAAGGTGTTTGCCTGGCATGGCGAACTGCAGATGCGCGAGGCGCAATCTTTCGCCTGGCAGTCCTTGCCGCTGACGGTCGGGCCGATTCTGCCCGGCGCCGTGCCGGTGCTGGACTGGCTGGCCGAGGAACGAAGCTTCGAAGGCGCAAGGTTCTCGGCGAGCTGACGCCTATTCCTATTGCAGCTTGGCGTCGCCGTAGATCTGGTCTTCTGGTGGTGCTTCGGCCGGTACCGCGAAACTCTCGCTGGCCCAGGCGCCGAGGTCGATGTTTTTGCAGCGCTCGCTGCAGAACGGCCTGAAGCGGTTGCTCGCCGCATACAGGCTGTCACCCTTGCAGGTGGGGCAGGGCACCCAACGCTGGGCGACTGCGGGTTTTTGATCGTCTTCCATCTCGAGCAACTCCATCAGCAACTAGGCGCACAAGGCGAGTTCGAAGGATGCGTCCTCATTGGCGGGATGCAGGCGGTCATCGGCCTCGTGGCGCATCAGGCGCACCGACACCATCAGCCGGTTGCCGCTGATCTCGGGGATCAGGCCCAGCGAGCCGTCGATGCGCAGGCGCAGCAACTGGTAGGTGCGGCCCTGGGGCAGGTTTTGCTGGAACTGGCCGGCCAGGGCCACGACCTTTTGCGGCGCGCCCGAATCACGCAGCATCTTCAGCAGGTGGTGGATGGATTCGGCCAGCGGCGCCAGGGACGAGGCCCAGGTTTCCACCGCATGGCGGCGCTCGGCCGTGGGCTTGTGCTGCCAGGCATAGTAGGCCGGCAGGTCGAACTCGCAGGTGCCGCCCGGGATGCCGATGCGGCTGCGCAGGCCCATGAGCCAGTCGTTTTCGGTGAGGTCGTGGCCGGCCTTGCCCGCCTGCTGGTGCAGCGCGGTGAAGCAGCGGTCGAGCTGGTGGATCACCTCGTCGAGCCGGTCTTCGGCGATCGACGGGTTGCCGCGGTAGCCGTTGAGCAGCGCCTTCTGCTTTTCCAGGTCTTTCAGCACTTCCGACTTCAGGTCGGCGCGCGCAGCGACGTCCATGACCTCGAAGATGGTGGCCAGGGCGTAGTGGTGGTCGAGCGGGTGTTCGCGTGGGACCAGTTCGCCGAGCCGTCGGAACAGGTGCTCCAGACGCAAATAGGTCCGGATGCGTTCGTTAAATGGGTATTCGTAGAGGATCACGCGGCTTTTTTCCAGTGGCGGGAATCATAGCCCGAAGTGTGCACCGATCTGTTCAACCTCGTAACGCAGTTGGTCCAGTGAACAGTCGTCGTTGAACAAGACCACGTCGGCCGCGGCGCGCCGGCTTGCACGGCTAGCCTGTGCGGCGACGATTTTGCGCGCCATTTCGGCTGCCATGCCGGTGCGTGCGACGACGCGGCTGACCTGCGTTTCTTCGCGGCAGTCGACCACCAGCACGCGGTCCAGCTTGGACGGCCAATTCGAAGAAGAGGTTGACTCGACCAGCAGCGGGATGTCGAAGACCGTGCAGCGCACCCCGGCCAGTGCCGCGGCCTGCGCCTGTGCGGCGATTTCCGCGCCCACCAGCGGGTGAACGATGGCCTCTAACCGCGTCTTGGCTTGCGGGTCGTTGAAGGCCAGGGTACGCATCTGCTCGCGGTCGAGCGCGCCGTCGGCCGTGACGAAGGCCGGGCCGAAGGTTTCCAGGATGGCTGGCATCGCTACACCGCCTGCGGCCGTGCAGGCGCGGGCAATGGCGTCGGCGTCGACCACGGCCGCACCAAGGGCCTGCAGCATGTGCGCCACCGTGCTCTTGCCGCTGCCGATGCCGCCGGTCAGGCCGAGTCGAATGGCCGAACCCATGGCGCTCAGAGCCCGATGAAGCGCAGGATGGCGTCGGGGCCGAACGCCATGGCAGTCAGGCCCGCGCCCGCGAGGAAGGGGCCGAAGGGCACGTAGCCGCCTTCGCGCAATTTGCTGTTGAACTTCAGCGCGATGCCGACCACCGCACCGATCACCGAGGCCATCAGGATGATCGGCACCAGCGCCTGCCAGCCGAACCAGGTGCCCAGGGCGGCGAACAGCTTGAAGTCGCCGAAGCCCATGCCTTCCTTGCCAGTCAGCAGCTTGAAGGCCCAGTAGATGGTCCATAGCGACATGTAGCCGGCTACGGCGCCCCAGAGCGAGGTGGCCAGCGGCGTGGGCGTCCATTGCAGCGCGGCGGCGATCAGGCCGGCCCACAGCAGCGGCAGCGTGATGCTGTCGGGCAGCAGGGTGGTGTCCCAGTCGATCAGCGCCAGGGTCAGCAGCGCCGCAGCAAAACCGCACCAAGCGAGGCCCGTGGGGTTGATGCCCCAGCGGGCGAAGCAGAAGAGGAACAGGGCGCCGGTGGCGAGTTCGACGATGGGGTAGCGGGGGCTGATCGGCGCCTTGCAAGCCGAACAGCGGCCCCGCAGTGCCACATAGCTGAGCACGGGGACGTTCTCGAACCAGCGGATCTGGTGGCCGCAATGCGGGCAGCGCGAGGCCGGCTTGAGCAGGTTCAGTGGCGGCGCCGTATCCGGCGCGGCTTCCGTGTGGGTGGCCGTCATTTCAGCGGCTTCACGCGCCCACTGGTGCTCCATCATGAGCGGCAGGCGGTGAATCACCACGTTGAGAAAGCTGCCGAGCACCAAGCCGAGGACGCCGCCCAGCGCGGCATCGAGCCACAACAGGTCCTGCATCAGACCACTTGGCCCAGTTTGAAGATCGGCAGGTACATCGAGACCACGATGCCGCCGATGAGCGTGCCCAGGAACACGATGATGATCGGCTCCATCAGGCTCGACAGGCCGGCCACCATGTCATCGACCTCGGCTTCGTAGAAGTCGGCGGCCTTGCCCAGCATGTGGTCGATCGAGCCCGACTCTTCACCGATCGAGCACATCTGCAGCACCATCGACGGGAAGATGTTGGCATTGGTCATGGCGTTGGTCAGGCTGGTGCCGGTGGAGACTTCCTGCTGGATCTTTTCTGTGGCGATGGTGAACACCGAATTGCCCGACGCGCCGCCCACCGAGTCGAGCGCTTCGACCAGTGGCACGCCGGCGGCGAACATGGTCGACAAGGTGCGGGTCCAGCGGGCGATGCAGGATTTTTCGATCAGCGTGCCGAAGACAGGCACCTTGAGCAGCAGCCGGTCCATGAACATCTGCATCTTCTCGTTGCGCTTCCAGGCCTGCATGAAGAAATACACCGCGCCGAAGATGCTGCCGAAAATCAGCCACCAGTAGGAGACGAAGACCTCGCTGATGGCGATCACCATGAGCGTGGGGGCGGGCAGGTCGGCACCGAAGCTGCTGAACACTTCCTTGAACGCCGGGATCACGAAGATCATGATCACCGCCACCACCACGAACGCGACCACCAGCACCGAGGTCGGGTACATCAGGGCCGACTTGATCTTCGACTTGATGGCCTCGGTCTTTTCCATGTAGACCGCCAGGCGGTCGAGCAGCGACTCCAGAATACCCGCGGCCTCACCGGCTTCCACCAGGTTGCAGTAGAGGTTGTTGAAGTACATCGGAAATTTGCGGAAGGCACCACTGAGCGAGCTGCCGGTTTCCACGTCCGAACGCACGTCGTTGAGCAGTTTGGTCACGCTGGCATTGGCATTGCCGCGGCCGACGATGTCGAAGGCCTGCAGCAGGGGCACGCCGGCCTTCATCATGGTGGCCAGCTGCCGCGTGAAGATGGCGATGTCCTTGGGCTTGATTGCCTTGCCCGAGCGCATGCGGCGCTTCTTGATCTTGGTCGGAAACACGCCCTGGCGGCGCAGCGTGGCCTGGACCTGGTTTTCGCCCACGGCCCGGGTTTCGCCGCGGACCTGTTTGCCATTGCGGTCCTTGCCTTCCCACTCGAAGACAAATTCCTTGATGTCTCTGGACGCTGCAGTTGCCATGGATTGCCTTGGTCGGTCTCTCGGTTACTCGTTGTGTCACTCGTTGCTGACGGCGAGCACTTCTTCCAGCGAGGTCAATCCCAGCTTGGCTTTGTGCAGGCCCGCCTGCCGCAAGGAGCGTACGCCTTCCAGCTTGGCCTGCTTGGCAATTTCGGGTGCGTTGCCGTCGCGCAGGATGATGCGCTGGATCTCTTCCGAAATCGGCATGACCTGGTAGATGCCGACGCGTCCCTTGTAGCCGTTGTTGCAGGCCGAGCAGCCCACCGGCCCATAGGGCTGCCAGGAACCGTCGAGTTCTTCTTCGGTGTAGCCAGCTTCGAGCAGTGTCTTGTGCGGGATGCTGAGCGGCGTCTTGCAGGTGGGGCACAGGCGCCGCGCGAGCCGCTGCGCGGTGATCAGGATCACGCTGGAGGCGATGTTGAACGGCGCGATGCCCATGTTGCGCATCCGCGTGAGCGTGGTCGGCGCGTCGTTGGTGTGCAGCGTGGACAACACCAGGTGGCCGGTCTGGGCGGCCTTGATGGAGATGTCGGCGGTTTCCAGATCGCGGATTTCGCCGACCATGATGATGTCGGGATCCTGGCGCAAGAAGGACTTGAGCGCCACGGCAAAGGTCAGCCCGGCCTTTTCGTTCACGTTGACCTGGTTTACGCCCGGCAGGTTGATTTCGGACGGGTCTTCGGCCGTGGCGATGTTGACGCCGGGCTTGTTCAAGAGGTTCAGGCAGGTGTAGAGCGACACGGTCTTGCCCGAGCCGGTCGGGCCGGTCACCAGAATCATGCCGTAGGGCCGGCCGATGGCCTGCATCAGCCGCGCCTTTTCCTCGGGTTCGTAGCCGAGTGCGTCGATGCCGAGCTTGGCGCTGCTCGGGTCGAGAATCCGGATCACGATCTTTTCGCCGAACAGCGTGGGCAGGGTGCTGACCCGGAAGTCGATCACCCGGTCGGGGCCGACCTTGAGCTTCATCTTGCCGTCTTGCGGCACGCGTTTTTCGGAGATGTCGAGCCGTGAAATCACCTTGATGCGCGAGGCCAGCTTGTCCTTGATGGCCACTGGCGGCGAGGCGATTTCGCGCAGCTCGCCGTCGATGCGGAAGCGCACGCGGTAGTTGTGCTCGTAGGGTTCGAAGTGCAGGTCGGAGGCGCGCATGCCGAAGGCATCGAGCAGCATCTTGTGCAGGAACTTCACCACCGGCGCGTCTTCGACTTCGGTGGTGTTCACTTCCGCCACGTCGGTGGCCGCGGAGATCACACTGTCTTCGAAGTCGAAATCGCCGCCGCCGATCAGGCCTTCCATGGCCTCGGTGGTCGACACCGCATTGGCATCGACCAGCTTCGACAGCTTGTCGTATTCGGCGATGATCCAGTCCACGCCCATCTGCGTGGAGAACTTGATTTTTTCAGCCGCTTCCTGGTCCGAGGGGTCGGCGGTCGCGACGATCAGGCGGTTGTTGCGCTTGCTCAGCACCACCACGCGGTAGGACTGGCAGATCTTGGCGTCGAGCAGGTCCTTGGGCAGGCGCTGCAGGTCGATGGCGTCGAGGTCGAGCAGCGGGGCCGCGAACGCGGTGGACATGGTGTGGGCCAGGTCATAGGCCGACACTGCTCCCGAGCCCACCAATTCTGCGATGAAGCTGGTGCGACCGGTTTGCGCCTTGCGGTAGAGATCTTCGGCGGCCTTCTGCCCCAGCTTGCCGGCCAAGATCAGTGCACGCCCCAGACCGGGCAGGGCTACCGTAGGTGAATCCTGTTTAAACGTGTCGACTGCGGCCATAAGCCCAAAATGTAGCAGGTAGCATAAAGTTACCGAATCATCGCTGATTCACCTCCGGGTGTAAATTGAAATGCCCGGCGCCATGGCGTCGTGAGCTAGTTTGCAACGACTTTGGGCTGGCCGTCCATGAAGCGCTGCAACTCCTGTGGCAGCGGCGCATCAAGCGACATCGGCTCGCCGGTGCCCGGGTGGGTCAGCGACAGGTGCCAGGCGTGCAGGAACATGCGCTTGAGCCCCTGCTTCTGCAAGGCCTTGTTCAACTCGAAATCGCCATATTTGTCGTCGCCGACGATGGGGTGGTCTTCGCTGGCCAGGTGCACGCGGATCTGGTGCGTGCGGCCGGTCTTGATGGTCACCTCCAGCAGGCTGTAGTCGGCCAGCTTCTGCCGGACCTTGACCAGGCTCAGCGAGCGCATGCCGTCCGGGTCGTCCTTGGCCACCACCTTGACCCGGCGTTCACCGTCGGGCAGCAGGTATTTGTGCAGCGGCTTGTCGAGCACCTTCTTGTTCGCCGGCCACGCACCCTGCACCAGGGCCAGGTAGGTCTTGCCTGTTTCACGCTCGCGGAACTGGTCCTGCAGCTTGTTGAGCGCGCTGCGTTTCTTGGCGATCAGCAGGATGCCCGAGGTTTCGCGGTCGAGCCGGTGCACCAGCTCCAGAAACTTGGCGCCTGGCCGGGCGATGCGCAGTTGTTCGATCACGCCGAAGCTCACGCCGCTACCGCCGTGCACCGCCACGCCGGCCGGTTTGTCGATGGCCAGCAGGTGCTCGTCTTCAAAGATCACCGGGAACTCGCGTGCCGGCGCGGCGTGCACCGCCTGGGCCATGGCTTCGGATTTTTCCGCGGCCCGCTCCGAGGTCCGCACCGGCGGCAGCCGCACCACGTCGCCTTCGGCCAGGCGGGTATCGGCCGCGGCGCGGCCTTTATTGATGCGCACCTCGCCGCTGCGGATGATGCGATAGACGTGGGTTTTCGGCACCCCTTTGAGGTGGCGCATGAGGAAATTGTCGAGCCGTTGGCCCGCGCCATCTTCATCAACTGTTACCAATTTGACTTCGGGCGCGAGAGGCGACTTGTTAGCACCTATAATGTTTTTCACCAGCGTAGTGTCGTAAGTGCTTGATTAATCACAAGTTTAGAGCACAGAAGCGATTTCGCTGCGAAGTCGATGCCTCCCGAGACGTTTTCCTGCAAACCAAGCGACCCTGGCGCTGGTGGCTTGAAGCGGTTGCGGGTCGAGCCGACGCCCACGGAAACACTGATACGGAATACCCTCAACTTGGCAAGCGCAGCGCAAGCAGCGCTTGTCCAGCGGATCGAAGCGAGAACTTTTTTTGTGCTGATGGTGATGATTCAACTCTGCTCGCGGTGGCTTTTGCCCCCGCTTTTCGGCATGGAATCGCCTGTTCAGTCCGTCCTGCCCGCGCAGTCAGCTACGAATTCGGTAGCAAGTCGATCGCGGCGCACATTCGCTTCCCTCCACGCGCCCATACCGCCCAACTGCGAGCCCCGGCTCACATGACGCGGCTCTCCGGCAATTCCCTTCGTTTTCAGGCGTCTGTTCTGGCATCAAGAGGCTCATTTTGAGCATGTGATCCAAAAACAGTTCTGGGCCCAATTGGCCCGGTAAAGGAAACGCACCATGAAACGGATGCTGATTAATGCCACGCAGGCCGAAGAGCGCCGCCTGGCCATCGTGGACGGGCAAAAGCTGCTTGACTACGAAATCGAAATCGAGGGGCGCGAACAGCGCAAGGGCAATATCTACAAGGCGGTCGTGACCCGCGTCGAGCCCTCGCTCGAAGCCTGTTTCGTCGACTACGGCGAAGACCGCCACGGCTTCCTGCCGTTCAAGGAAATCTCCAAGCAATACTTCACGCAAGGCGTGCCGGTCAGCCAGGCCCGCATCAGCGACGTGATCCGTGAAGGCCAGGAACTGCTGGTCCAGGTCGAAAAGGAAGAGCGCGGCAACAAGGGCGCAGCCCTTACCACCTTCGTGTCGCTGGCCGGCCGTTATGTGGTGCTGATGCCCAACAACCCGCGTGGCGGCGGCGTGTCGCGCCGCATCGAAGGCGACGACCGGGCCGAGCTCAAGGAAGCGATGGACCAGCTCGAATACCCGAACGGGATGAGCATCATCGCGCGCACCGCCGGCATCGGCCGCAGCGCCCCCGAACTGCAGTGGGACCTGAACTACCTGCTCAAGTTGTGGACCGCCATCGACGGCGCCGGCAAACAAGGCAAGGGCGCCTTCCTGATCTACCAGGAGTCGAGCCTGGTGATCCGCGCCATCCGCGACTACTTCAATTCGGACATCGGCGACATCCTGATCGACACCGACGACGTGTACGAGCAGGCCCAGCAGTTCATGGCCCACGTCATGCCCGAGCATGCCGCGCGCGTGAAGCGTTACCGTGACGACGCGCCGCTGTTCAGCCGCTTCCAGATCGAGCACCAGATCGAATCGGCCTATGCCCGCACCGTGCAACTGCCTAGCGGTGGCGCCATCGTGATCGACCACACCGAAGCCCTGGTTTCGGTGGACGTGAACTCGGCCCGCTCCATCCGCGGCGGCGACATCGAAGAAACCGCCACCCGCACCAACCTCGAAGCCGCCGAAGAAGTGGCCCGCCAGATGCGCCTGCGCGACCTGGGCGGCCTGATCGTGATCGACTTCATCGACATGGAAGAAAGCCGCAACCGCCGCGATGTGGAAAACCGCCTGCGCGACGCGCTGCGCCAGGACCGCGCGCGTGTGCAGTTCGGCACCATCAGCAAGTTCGGCCTGATGGAAATGAGCCGCCAGCGTCTGCGCCCTGCGCTTTCAGAAGGCGCTTCGATTCCTTGCCCGCGTTGCGGTGGTTCCGGCCACATCCGCGACACCGAAAGCTCGGCGCTGCAGATCCTGCGTATCATCCAGGAAGAGTCGCTCAAGGACAACACGGCTTCGGTGCTGTGCCAGGTGCCAGTCGACGTGGCTTCGTTCCTGCTGAACGAAAAGCGCACCGAAATCGCCAAGATCGAGCTCAAGCAGCGCATCAACGTGCTGATGGTGCCCAACAAGACGCTGGAGACGCCGAACTACAAGCTCGAACGCCTGAAGCACGACGACCCGCGCCTGGACCACATCGACGCCAGCTACAAGATGGCCGACGAGATCGACGACGCCACTTCGGTGACGCGCCGCTCGCAGGAGCCAACCAACAAGCAGACGCCGGTCATCAAGGGTGTGTTGCCCGATGCGCCCGCGCCTGTGGCCGTGCCCAAGCCGGTGGCCGAAGCAGCGTCTGTGGCGGCTCCTGCCCCGGTGGTGGCCGCGCCCGCTCCGGCACCCGCCGAGACTGGTTTCTTCGGCTGGATCAAGGGCTTGTTCGGTGCCAAGCCGGCACCGGCTCCGGCCCCGGTGGTCGCCAAGCCGGCCGCTCCGGCGGGCAAGACGGAAGAAAAACGCGAAGGCCGTGAAGGTCGCAACAACCGCGACGGCCGTGATGGCCGCGGTGAAGGCGCAGGCCGCGGCCGTGGCCGTGGTGGCCGCGAGGAAGTCGAAGGCCGTGGTGGTCGCGGTGGGCGTGGTGGCGCGCCACGCGACGGCGAAGCCCGCGAACCACGTGAGCCGCGCGAATTGCGCGAAGGCCAGGAGCGCGGCGCTGCCCGCAACGGCGCGGAGCGTCCACCGCGTGGCGACCGTCCAGAGCGTGGTGAAGGCCAAGGCCGTACCGCGGTCGGAGCCGGAGACGAAGCGCAGCAAGGCCAGTCCGGCCGCGGCGGCCGTGGCCGTGGCGACCGCCAGCCTCGCGCCCCACGCCAGGACGCGGACACCGCAGCCCTCGCGCCGGAAGCTCTGGCCGGCGGCCAGGACGGCGCAGCGGCAGCGGGTGAAGCTGCCGGCCAGGAGGCGCGTCCTGAGCGCGCACCCCGCCAGCCCGGCGAGCGTGGTGAGCGTCCGGAAGGCCGCGAACGCAACGGCCGCGGTGGCCGAGGCGGCCGTGGTGAACGCGGCGAGCGTGGTCCGCGCGAAGAAGGCCAGGGTGGCCGCGAGCGCAACGAGCCGCGCACCGACGCCGCCCAGGAGGCGAATGCCGTGCCCACCGGTGCCGACCGTGATGAAGCCGAACCAGCGGCACGCCCCGAGCGTCCGTCGTACTTTTCCGTACCCCCGGCATCGACCACCGGCGCCCCAGCCCAGCCCGAACTGAGCGGCCTGGGTGGCGACGCGGCAGCGTTGACGGGTGAAGTGCGCGAACGTGGCGAACGCGTGGAGGGTGCCGAAGGTGCCGAGCCACAACGCCGCGAAAAGCGTTCGCGCGACCGTTACGGCCGCGACCGCAAGGACCGCGCACCGCGTGAAGGCGCCGATGCCGAAGGCGGCAACGCCCCGGCAGCGTTCGTGCCCAACGATGCCTTGTTGGCAGACACCGCGGTGGTGCCGGCGCCGGTCGACGCTGCTCCTGTTGCCGCAGCGCCGGCACCGGTGGCCGCGCCTGTTGAACGTGTTGAACGGGTCGAGCGTGTTGAACGTGCCGCGGCACCGGTTGCCGAAGTCACCGCCTTGCCCAAGGCCAGCGCCTTCGTGCTGCCATTGGCCGAGTTGGCCGCGGTGGCGCAAGGCTCGGGGCTGCAGTGGGTCAGCACCGACGTAGAACGCGCTGCCGCCGTGCAGGCCGCGATCGCCGCTGAACCCAAGCCAGTGCATGTGCCACGCGAGCGGCCACCGGCCATCGTGGTGGAAACCGAGCCACTGGTGATGGTGGAGACCAAGCGCGATCTGCGCAACATGCAGTTGCCGTTCTGAAGACGGTGACACCAAAAAAATGGACCTTCGGGTCCATTTTTTTTGGCGCTTGTCGCTGTGCTGCAGGGGCCGTGAGGTGTTTCGCTCAGGGCTTTGCAGGCGGGGCCTGTTTTTAGACCGTTGCCGCCCGCTTGTAGGCTTCGCGTGCAGCAGTTTCATCTTCGCGCTGCTCGGCCAGGGTGGCCAATGCGCGCCAGGCACTGCGTTGCAGGCCGGTGTCCTGCAGGTTCTGTACCGCCTGCGTGAGCAGTTGCTGGGCCTTGCCCCAGAGTTGGTGGCGCAGGCAGGCCATGCCGGCCAGGTACTGCAGGTTGGCGTCGCGGCCGTGGCGCAGTTGCGCGGCTTCGATGCGGTGCAGCCAGGGCAGGTCGATGGGATCGTCGGACGCCGCGAAGCCGGCTTCGAGCGCGTGGATCAGCTTGATGGACTGGCTTTCGCTCCAGGCCTCGGGATGGCTCATGCGCCGCTCCCAGATCGGCAGCAGCCATTGGCGTGCCAGTGCGGCATCACCCTGCAGAATGGCCAGGCGCTGGGCCGCATGGATGGCCACATCGGGCATCTGGCGCTCGGTGTGTTCCAGCTGCGCCCAGGCGCGCTGCAGCTGCGCCGGGTCATGGGCGTCGTTGATCAGCTCCATGGCCAGCCCGCGCATCAGGCTTTGTGCGCCGCTTTCGGAAAACGCCCGGTGTTTGGCAAGCAGGCGCGCCGTCTCCAGCGCCTCCAGGGTCTGGCGCGCCAGGCGGGCGGCCTTGAGTCGGGCGCGCAGCGCCAGTGTGCGCCGTGCCGCGCCCTGGGGCAGTGCGTCGAGCCACTGCAGCGCGGCATGGGCATCACGGTCGTTCAGTGCCCAGCGCGCCGCGCGCAATTGCACACCTTCACGGGTTTCCTGGGCTTCGCGTTGCGCGGTGTTTTCGATGGCCAGCAGCAGGTGTTCGTCGCGCGTCACGCGGTCTTGCAGGGCCTGCGCGCTTTCGGCGGTGACCAGGTGAGACATGGCGCGCAGCTTGTCGGCATGGGCCAGGTGGTGGCCGCTGGCGGTGAGCGCCTGTTCCTGGCCGAGTGCGGCCTCGGCGGCTTTGCGCGCGCGCAGGAAGCGCCCGGCCAGCAGGTGCGACAGCGCGTCGAGCAGCGAGGCATGCATGGCGCGTTCGCGCTGCTGCAGGCGCCAGCGGCGAGCCTGTTGCGGCATCGAGAACAGCGCTGCCAACGCACGCAGCGCCAGATGCAGCACCACGAAGCTGCCGATGAGCAGCAGCAGCACGAGGTTCAGCGACAGGTCGATGCGGTAGGGCGGCCAGAACAGGGTGACGGTGCCCTGGTTGTCGCCGGCGAACAGCGCCACCGCAACAGCCGCGCCGAACAGGGCCAGTAGCCAGGCGATCGCGCGCATATCAGTAGTCCCTCCGTGCCACACAGAGCCACCGCGGCGCGCAGCAAGCCCGGTCCCTTCCAGAAACACCGCAGAGCCGGCTTTGCCGCGCTGCTGGTGTTGCCCCCTGCAAGGGGGTTGGTGGCCACACGAAGTGGGCAAGCCTGGGGGTGTACCTCATCTTCCTGCCGCGGCGGTGGCCAGGGCCGCCAGGGTCTCGTTGACCTGGGGCAGTTCGACCGCCTTCATTTGCGTCTGCACCTGGGACAGCAGGCTGGAAGTGGTCTGGGTCTTGCGCGAGGCCGGATCAAAATATTTGTTGAGCATGGTATTGGCCGAACCCAGGTCGGTGCGGGCGGATTCCATCTGCCGCGCCAGCAGGCCGAGCCGGGCATTGAGCAGCTTGAGCTTCAGGTTCTCGCGCAGAAAGAAGGTCTGCTCGGGAGACAGCAGCGCGGCCTCGGGCCGGTCGATGCGGCTCACACGCAGCAGCTTGCGGGCCTCCTGGTAGACCAGGTCGAGCGAGCGATGCCACCACACCGCGGGCACCGGCGGCGGCGCCGGCTGCGTGCCGCCGCTGCCGCCCAGGGGCTGCAGGGCGTTGAGCGTGGGCAGGTCGTCCACCTGGCGCACCAGGTCGTCGAGCTTGACCAGCAGGCCGGGAGTGTCGGTCACGCTGGCGGCCTTGATGCGGTCGACATCGTGGGCGATGGCGCGCTGCAACGATGTCAGGCGCGGATTGGCGGCGCGCGCGATGCGGTCGCCGGCGGTCTTGAGCGCGGCGAGCAGGGGCTCGACGCTGCCGGTCAGCTGGGCTTGCTGCTGGGCCAGGCGCAGCGCGGATTCGAGATCCACCACCAGGTTTTCGTCACGCGAGCGCGACAGGCTTTGCATCAGCTCTTCGAGCTGGCTGCGCTGCAGCGTGGCTTCGCCCAGGCGGGCATCGGAAACAGCCTGGCGGGCCGCGGTGTCGCGGGCCAGATCCTGTGCCTGGCGGGCCATGGTGCGGGCTTCGACGGCCTGGGCACCCGCATCGGCGCTCTGTCGGGCCAGGTGCTCCTGGATGGTGGAGAGTTTCTGCCAAAGCAGGCCGTTGCCTGCGAGGGACAGCACCGCAATCGCGCCGATACCCCACACCAGGGCTTTGCCGCCAGCGGAGGATCGAGGAATATTTGGTGTGCCGTCTACGGGTGCAGTGGATGCAGCGGGCGTAGCCGTGGCGCCGCCCGTGGGCTGGGCTGTTTGCGCAGAAGCCGCCGCAGACCCCGCAGGGACGGCAGCAGGTTCGATGGGGAACTCAGCATTCATTCGAGCGATTCTATAGACGCCACCACATCGTCCATGGTCGGCCGTGACTCGCAAACAACACCGAAGCCGGCCTCGCGTGCGGCCTGGGCGATGCGCGGATGGGTGGCCACGGCGCGGGCGGCACGCAAAGTGCTGGCGGGCAGGCACAGCAGCAGGTGGGCAATGGCTTCCGAACTGCTGAGCAGCCAGACCGAGCCGTCGTGTGCGGCCTCGCGCGCGCGCGCCGTCTGCGCCGCGGTCCATTGCGGTGGATGGCGTTCGTAGGCGACGACGAAGTCCACCTCGGCGCCTGCGTCCGTCAGTTGCTGCGCGAACCAGTTGCGGCCGGCACCGTCGCCGCCTGGCGCGCCGCCGCGCACGACCAGCACACGGTGGCCAGGTGCGACGCGCGGGCCAATGATCTGCCACAGGGCTTCGGAATCGAACTGGCCTGCCGACGCCGGTGGTGCGTCGATCAGGTCATCGGCCACGCCGGCCTGCCGCAAGGCGGCCAGGGTGCCGGGCCCGGTGGCCCACGATCTGGTGCCCGCATGCGCCGGGGCCGGCGTTGGCTTCAGCGCATAAAAATGCTGTACGGCGTTGCCGCTGACGAACATGGCCGCCTGGTACTGCGCGATCTGCCGCCAGGCCAGGTGCACCGGGCCGGCGTCGGTGGCAGGCGCGATGTCGATCAGCGGCAGGGCCTCGGCCTGCAGGCCGCGGGCCCGCAGGGTGTCCACCCAGCGTAGCGCGTCTTGCTGCGGCCGGGTGACGATCAGGCGCATGGTGGTTTCGACGCGGTTGAATTGCTTCGCCGCGCGTGGGTGCGGCTCAGTGTGCGCCGCCCGCGCGAAGCTGGGCCACGACACGTTCGCCCAGGGCGGCGGCGCTGGCCAGGTCGGTAACGGCGGCCCGCCCCGAAGCGGTGACCAGTGGGCCGGGGCCTTCGGTTTCGCCCCAGGCGGCGTCGAGTTGCAGTTCGGTGCCGTCCCAGCGCGCGAAGGCGGCCAACGGCATCGAGCAACTGCCGCCCATGGCCCGGCTCACGGCGCGTTCGGCGGCCACAGCCTGCCAGGTGGGGGCGTGGGCCAGCGGTGCCAGCGCGGCGATCAGCTCGGGCCGGTCGGCACGCACCTCGATGCCGAGCGCACCCTGGCCCGCGGCCGGGCGCATGACTGCCGGTTCGAAGGCGCAGCGGATGCGTTCGGCCAGGCCGAGCCGGATCAGGCCGGCAGCGGCCAGCACGATGCCGTCGAACTGGCCTTCATCCAATTTGCGTAAGCGCGTGTCCAGATTGCCGCGCAAGGGTTCGATGCGCAGGTCGGGCCGCAGCGCGCGCAGCAGCACGGTGCGGCGCAAGCTCGATGTGCCGATCACACCGCCTTGGGGCACGGCGTCGAGCGAGGCGTACCGGTTGGAGACGAAGGCGTCGCGCGGGTCTTCGCGTTCCATCACGCAGGCCAGCACAAAGCCCTCGGGCAGGTCCATCGGCACGTCTTTCAACGAATGCACGGCGATGTCGGCACGGCCTTCTTCGAGTGCGATCTCCAACTCCTTGACGAACAGGCCCTTGCCGCCGACCTTGCTCAGCGTTCGGTCGAGGATCTGGTCGCCGCGCGTGGTCATGCCGAGCAGGTCGACGGCGTGGCCAAGCCCGCGCAGCAGGGACTGGACGTGTTCGGCCTGCCATAGGGCCAACCGGCTTTCACGGGTGGCGATGACGATGCGCAGAGGGGCAGATGAACTCAAACCGGTAACCTGTTGGTAATCAAAAGGCCCTGAAAAGGGGGTGGTCAATGCTAGCATGGGGCCTGCCCTTAACTTGCTCGTTCACCGGTGCGCCGGAAGGTTCTGCAGCAGGTCCATAACAGCCCTTTCAGCCTTCCCAGGAAGCTCTCCGCATGACCACGGCAGACCAGGACAGCGGCGCCAAGCGCGCGCCAAATTCTCCCCCCAGCTCTTCCCTTGGTGCTTTGCCCAGTGCGCCACCGCCGGCCCGCCCCGGTGCGCGCGCCAAGGACAACGAACGCCCGCTGGTCGAAGACATCCGCCTGCTTGGTCGCATCCTCGGCGATGTGATTCGCGAGCAGGAGGGCGTGGCCGCCTACGAGTTGATCGAGCAGGTGCGCAAGCTGTCGGTGGCCTTCCGCCGCGATGCCGATGCCGAGGCCGACAAGGCGCTGAAGAAGCTGCTCAAGGGTCTCTCTGGTGACCAGACGGTCAGCGTGATCCGCGCCTTCACCTACTTCAGCCACCTGGCCAACCTGGCCGAAGACCGCCACCACATCCGCCGCCGTGCCGTCCACGAGCGTGCCGGCGACACCCAGGAAGGCAGCATCGAAGTCGCCCTGGCGCGCCTGCGCTGGGCCGGCATCTCGCCCAAGACGATTGCGCAGACGTTGGCCCACAGCTATGTGTCGCCGGTGCTGACCGCGCACCCCACGGAAGTGCAGCGCAAGAGCATCCTGGACGCCGAGCGCGACATCGCCCAACTGCTGACGGCGCGCGACGAGATCAAGGTCCGCGCCGCACTGGCCGGCGGCGGCAAGGACGCGCTTACGCCGCGCGACCTGGCCGTGAACGAGGCCCATTTGCGCGCGCGGGTGATGCAGCTGTGGCAGACGCGTCTGTTGCGCACGTCCAAGCTGACCGTGGTCGACGAGATCGAAAACGCACTGAGCTACTACGAGTCGACTTTCCTGCGCGAGATCCCGCGGCTGTACGAGGACCTGGAGCGCGAGCTGGGCAACCAGCCGGTGCACAGCTTCCTGCGCATGGGCCAGTGGATCGGCGGCGACCGCGACGGCAATCCGAACGTGAGCGCGCAGACGCTCGAATACGCGCTGCGCCGCCAGTCCGAAGTGGCACTGCGCCACTTCCTCACCGAGGTGCATTACCTGGGCGGCGAGCTGTCGCTGTCGGGTGGCCTGGTGGGCATGTCCGAGGCACTGCAGGCCCTGGCCAGGAGTTCGCCCGACACCAATGTGCATCGCCAAGATGAACCCTATCGGCTGGCCTTGACCGGCATGTATGCCCGCCTGGCCGCCACCCTGAAGGACCTGACCGGCGGCGAGGCCGCGCGCCATGCGGTGGCGCCGCAAAACGCCTATCTGCTGGCCGAGGACTTCCTGGCCGATCTGCGCACCATCGAAGCTTCCCTGATGGCCAACCATGGCGCCCCGCTGGCCGTGCAGCGCCTGCACCCGCTGATCCGCGCGGTGGAGGTGTTCGGTTTTCACCTGGCCACGGTCGACCTGCGCCAGAGCTCCGACAAACATGAGGAAGTGGTGGCCGAGCTGCTGGCCGTGGCCCGGGTCGAGCCGAGTTATTCGGCGCTGGACGAAGCTGCCAAGCGCGAACTGCTGCTGGGGCTGCTCAACGACGCGCGGCCGCTGCGCGTGGTGGGCGCGGCCTATTCGGACCACACGCGCCATGAGCTCGCCATCTTCGAGATGGCCCGCAACGTGCGTGCGCGCTACGGCGCCCAGGCCATCCGCCACTACATCATCAGCCATACCGAGACGGTGAGCGATCTGCTGGAAGTGCTGCTGCTGCAGAAGGAAGTCGGCTTGATGCGCGGCACGCTGGACCAGAAGGCGACGAACGACCTGATCGTGGTGCCACTGTTCGAAACCATCGAAGACCTGCGCAATGCCGCGCCCATCATGCGCGACTTCTATGCCCTGCCCGGCGTGGCCAAACTGGTGCAGCGCAGCGGCGCCGAGCAGGACATCATGCTGGGTTATTCGGACAGCAACAAGGACGGCGGCATCTTCACCAGCAACTGGGAGCTGTACCGCGCCGAGATCGCGCTGGTCGACCTGTTCGACGAACTCGCCAACAGCCACAACATCACCTTGCGCATGTTCCACGGCCGTGGCGGCACGGTGGGGCGTGGCGGCGGTCCGAGCTACCAGGCCATCCTGGCCCAGCCGCCGGGCACGGTGCGCGGGCAGATCCGCCTGACCGAGCAGGGCGAGGTGATCGGCTCCAAATACGCCAACCCCGAGATCGGCCGGCGCAACCTGGAAACCCTGGTGGCCGCCACCCTCGAGGCCACGCTGCTGCAGCCGACCAAGCCGGCCACGCCGGCCTTCCTGAAAGCCGCGGCGGCCTTGTCCGAGGCCAGCATGGCGGCCTACCGCGCGCTGGTCTACGAGACACCGGGCTTCACTTCGTATTTCTTCGACTCCACGCCGATCCGCGAAATCGCCGAGCTCAACATCGGCTCGCGGCCGGCCTCGCGCAAGGCCACGCAGCGCATCGAAGACCTGCGCGCCATTCCCTGGGGCTTCAGCTGGGGCCAGTGCCGGCTGGCCTTGCCGGGCTGGTTCGGCTTCGGCTCGGCGGTGGAGGCGCTGTTGAATGCCAACGGCCCCACCGGCCGCAAGGAAGCGCTGGCCTTGCTGCAGAAGATGTACCGCCAATGGCCGTTCTTCAACACCTTGCTGAGCAACATGGACATGGTGCTGGCCAAGAGCGACCTGGCGCTGGCCTCGCGTTATGCCGAACTGGTGGCCGATGCGCGCCAGCGCAAGAAGATCTTCCAGTCCATCGAAACCGAATGGCACCGCACCGCCAACGCCCTGGCCCAGATCACCGGCGAAAAGCAGCGGCTGTCGGGCAATGCCGCGCTGCAGCGCTCCATCCGCCACCGGTTCCCCTATATCGACCCGTTGCACCACTTGCAGATCGAACTGGTGCGGCGCTACCGGGCGGGGCAGGGCGACCAGCGGGTGCAGACCGGGATCCACATCTCCATCAACGGTATTGCCGCCGGCTTGCGCAACACCGGCTGAGGCGCTCGGAAGAACCAGCGCCCTCTGCAATAATGAAACCAATGCCGCTCGCAAACCCGCTTGGCTTCGGTCTGGAAGTGTGTTTGCGCGCTGGCCCCGGCTTTATTTTTTGATTGGAGTTCCATGCTGATTCAACCGGTCGTCCTCTCCGGTGGTTCGGGCACCCGCCTGTGGCCGCTTTCGCGTGAAAAGTACCCCAAGCAGTTGCTGCCCTTGATCGGCGCCGATTCGCTGCTGCAGGCCACGGTGCGCCGGCTCGAAGGCCTGGGCGCGGGTGAGCTGGCGCCGCCGATGGTGGTGTGCAACGAGGAATACCGCTTCGTCATCGCCGAGCAGCTGCGCCTGATGGGCCAGCCCGGCACCATCGTGCTCGAGCCCACCGGCCGCAACACCGCGCCCGCGCTCACGCTCGCAGCCCTGGCCGCCCAGCGCGACGGCACCGATCCGGTGTTGCTGGTGATGCCGGCCGACCACGTGATTCTGGACACGGCTGCGTTCCAGGCCGTGGTGCGCCAGGGTGCGGCGCTGGCCTCCGAAGGTGCGGTCGTTACCTTTGGTATCACTGCTGACACGCCTGAAACCGGTTATGGCTATATCCAGTCCGGTGCGGCCTTCGGCGGCGGCACGGGCGACGCCAAACTCATCGCGCGCTTCGTGGAAAAGCCCGACCTGGCCACCGCCCAGAGCTACCTCGATGCCGGTACCTATGCCTGGAACAGCGGGCTGTTCATGGTGCGCGCCTCGGTCTGGCTGGCCGCCATCGGCGCTTGCCGCAAGGACATTCTGGACGCCTGCCAGGCTGCCTGGGCGCAAGGCAAGACCGACGGCGAGTTCGTGCGCGTGGGCAAGGAAGCCTTCGGTGCCTGCCCCAGCGACTCGATCGACTATGCGGTGATGGAGCGCATCGCCAGCGCCGACGGCACGTTGCCGCCCGGCGTGGTGATCGGGCTGTCGGCGGGCTGGTCCGACGTCGGCGCCTGGGACGCGCTGTGGCAGGTGCTGCCTAAAGACGAAGGCGGCAACGTGGTCCAGGGCGACGTACTGCTGCACGACTGCAAGAACACGCTGGCGCTGTCCGAAGGCCGCCTGATCGCCTGCGTGGGGGTCGAAGACATCGTGGTCGTCGAGACCGCCGACGCGATCCTCGTCGCGCACAAGGACAAGACCCAGGAGGTCAAGAAGATCGTCGACCGCCTGAAGAAAGACCAGCGCCCCGAAGGCCAGTTGCACCGCAAGGTGTTCCGGCCCTGGGGCTGGTACGACAGCGTGGACCACGGCGCGCGTTTCCAGGTCAAGCGCATCGTGGTCAAGCCGGGCGGCACCTTGTCGCTGCAGATGCACCACCACCGCGCCGAGCATTGGATCGTCGTCAGCGGCACGGCCAAGGTCACGCGCGGCGAGGAAACCTACCTGGTGTCGGAAAACGAATCCACCTACATCCCGCTGGGCACGACGCACCGGCTGGAAAACCCGGGTCGTGTGCCGCTGGAGATGATCGAAGTGCAGTCGGGCAGCTATCTCGGTGAAGATGACATCGTTCGTTTCGAAGACGTCTACGGCCGCTGACCCCGCATTCATGGCCGCAAGAAACTTCGACCTGATCGCCTTCGACTGGGACGGTACCCTGTTCGATTCCACGGCCATCATCACCCGCTGCATCCAGGAAGCCGTGCGCGACGTAGGCGGCACGGTGCCGAGCGACGAGGCGGCTTCCTATGTGATCGGCATGGCGCTGATGGAGGCGTTGGCCCATGCGGCGCCCGATGTGCCGCCCGAAAAATACCCGGAACTGGGCGCGCGTTACCGCCACCACTACTTCGCGCACCAGGACGACATCAGCCTGTTCGACGGCGTGTTGCCGATGCTGCACGCGCTCAGGACGCGCCAGCATGTGCTGACCGTGGCCACCGGCAAATCGCGCCGCGGCCTGGACGAGGCGCTGCACACGGTGGCGCTGCAGGGCCTGTTCGACGGCTCGCGCACCGCCGACGAGACCGCGGGCAAGCCGCATCCGCGCATGCTGCACGAGTTGATGCGTGAATTCGGCGTGGCGCCCGAGCGCACCCTCATGATCGGCGACACCACGCACGACCTGCAGATGGCCGTGAACGCCGGCTGTGCCAGTGTGGGGGTGAGCTACGGCGCGCATGGGCACGACAGCTTCGAAGTGCTGAAGCCGCGCTTCATTGCGCATTCGGTGGACGCGCTGCAAGACTGGCTGTTGGCCAACGGCTGAAGAGCGCCAACCCTGCAAGCCGCGAAGCGCTCATGGACATCATCCCGCTGTGCAATTCGCGTGACCTTGTTGATGGCGGCGAGGCCGTGCCCTTCGACGTGATGTACCACGGCCAGACCTGCCGCGCCTTCGCCATTCGTTACCGGGGCCAGGCCCATGCCTACCTGAACCGCTGCACCCATGTGCCGATGGAGCTCGACTACCAGCCCAACCGCTTCTTCGACGACAGCGGCGAGTGGCTGCTCTGCGCCACCCATGGCGCCGCCTACCGGCCCGATACCGGCCACTGCGGCGGCGGGCCTTGCCGGGGTGGGCTGGTGAAGATCGAGCTGTCCGAGTTCGATGGTGTGGTGCACTGGCATACTCGGCATCCATTGCAGCCTGTTGTTTTTTAGTCTTTCCTCCCCCGCGAGTCCTCCAACATGACCGATCCAAACCTTCCCGGCGGCCCAGACGCCCCTTATGGCCGGGAGCCTTCCTTTTCGTCCGCGCCGCCGGGTTCGCCGCCTGCGCCGGCTGCGTCCACCCAGGCGTCCGGCTGGGAGCGTGCCGCGCTCGAGAAGCTCGCCTTTGCCGCGCTGGCCGAGCAGAAGGCCACGCGGCGCTGGAAGACCTTCGTGCGCCTGTCCTGGCTGCTCTTTTTTATCGTCGTGGCATGGGTGGGGCTTTCGAAGGCCGCACCAACGGCCGACAAGACCACGGCCCACACCGCGGTGGTCGAAATCAAGGGTGAAATTGCCGCCGGTGCCGACGCCAGCGCCGAATTTGTCGTGGCCGCCATGCGCAGCGCCTTCGAGGACGAGGGTGCGCAGGCCGTGGTGCTGCTCATCAACTCGCCCGGCGGCAGCCCGGTGCAGGCCGGCATCATCAATGACGAAGTGCGCCGGCTGAAGGCGCTGCACAAGAAGCCGGTGTATGCGGTGGTGGAAGAAACCTGCGCCTCGGCGGCCTACTACATTGCCGTTTCCGCCGACCAGATCTTCGTCGACAAGGCCAGCATCGTCGGCAGCATCGGCGTGTTGATGGACGGTTTTGGCTTTACCGGTCTGATGGACAAGCTGGGCGTCGAGCGACGGCTCATCACCGCCGGTGAAAACAAGGGCTTTCTCGACCCGTTCAGCCCGCAGACCGAAAAGCAGCACGCCTATGCGCAGGCCATGCTCGACCAGATCCACCAGCAGTTCATCGGCGTGGTGAAGGCCGGCCGCGGCGACCGGTTGAAGGAAACGCCGGAGACCTTCAGCGGCCTGTTCTGGAGCGGCCAGCAGGCGGTGGAGATGGGCTTGGCCGACCACCTCGGCAACCTCGACTATGTGGCGCGCGAAGTGGTCAAGGCCGAAGAGCTGATCGACTACACCCGCCGCGACAACGTGGCCGAACGCCTGGCCAAGCGCTTCGGCGCCGCCATCGGCGAAGGCAGCGTGCGGGCGATGCGTTCGCTGCCGGCGCTGCGTTAACGCAAAGCGTCAGAAGGGCTGCCTATATCCCTTCCAGAGACACCGCGGAACTGGCTTCGCCAGGCCGCTGGTGTCGCCCCCTGCAAGGGGGGTGGAGCTACACGAAGTGAGCGACTTGGGGGTGAGCCTGTCAGCGGCCGATGGCGAACACCGCCGGTTGGCCGCTGATCTTTTCCGCCAGATTCTTCTGCTTCCAGCCCTTGGCGCTTTCGCTCTGGATGCGCTGCACCGGCAAGGTCAGCCCGCTGCTCACCGCCAGCCGGGTGTTGTGCTGCAAGGTCTGCAGCAGCGCCTGCAGCAGGGCGGCATTGCGGTAGGGGGTTTCGATGAACAACTGGGTCTGGCCGGTTTTCAGCGCCAGCGACTCCAGCTCCTTGATGCGTTGTGTGCGCTCTGCCGCATCTTGCGGCAGGTAGCCGACGAAGGCGAAGTTCTGGCCGTTGAGCCCGCTCGCGGCCAGCGCCAGCAGCAGCGACACCGGGCCGACCAGCGGCACCACTTCCAGATCCAGCGCATGGGCCGCGCGCACCACGGACGAGCCCGGGTCGGCCACCGCCGGCATGCCGGCTTCGCTGAGCAGTCCCATGTCAAAGCCTTGCAGCGCGGGCGCAAGCATGGGCTTGGCATCGAAGTTGCCGCTGTGGTCGCCTTTTTTATGCACCTCGCGCGGCAGTTCCTGGATCTGCAGGGCCTGCAGCGGCTGCGCCAGCGGCGCGATGTCGTTCACCCGCTTCAGGTAGGCGCGGGTGGATTTTGCGTTTTCGGTGATCCAGTGCTGCAGCGTGGCGGCCTTCTGCAGCGTGGCCAGCGGCAGGACATCGGTCAGCGGGGCCTGGGTTTCGCAGCCGAAATCGAGCGGCGCGGGCACGAGGAACAGCCGGCCGCGGCTGATCGGGGCGGCGCTCACAGCAACTTCACGCCGGCGGCGCGCAACAATTGGCAGGTACGGATCAGCGGCAGGCCGACCAGCGCAGTCGGGTCGTCGCTGTCGATGGCGTCGAGCAGGGCAATGCCCAGGCCTTCGCTTTTGGCGCTGCCGGCGCAGTCATAGGGCTGCTCGGCCCGCAGATAGGCCTCGATCTCATCGTCGGACAGGTTGCGGAACACCACCCGCACCGGCGCGAGCGCACTTTGGGCGAAGCCGGTCTCCAGGCAGACCACGGCCACGGCGGTCTGAAACACCACGGTCTGGCCGCGCATGCGCCGCAATTGCGCCACCGCGCGTGGGTGGTCGCCCGGTTTGCCGAGCGGCTCGCCCTGCAGGTCGGCCACCTGGTCGGAGCCGATGACCACGGCCGAGGGGTGCAGCCGTGCCACGGCATGGGCCTTGGCCAGCGCCAGGCGGCCCGCCAGATTGGCGGGCGTTTCATTGGGTTGCGGGGTTTCGTCGACGTCGGGCGCGACCACCTCGAAGGGCAGCCGCAGCCGTTGCATCAGTTCGCGCCGGTAACGCGAGGTCGAGCCCAGGATCAGCGTGCGGGCAAGGGTGGTGTTCGTGGAAGGCATCGGCCGATTCTCTTACACTGCGCGGATGAAAAAAGACAGCTTTGCCATTCCGCTCGATGTACGGGCCTTTGCCCAGGCCGCAGGCACGCGGTTGGCGCAGGACACGCTGCAAAAATATGAGCGCCTGATGGAGGAGTCGCAAGGTCAGGGTGGTGATTCTGCGGTGAACTGGTCGGCCCAGGGCGAAATGCGCCCGGTGCCGGGCGGGGCCGCCGAGATCTGGCTGCATCTGCAGGCCGACGCCCATGTACCGGTGACCTGCCAGCGCTGTCTGCAGCCGGTGGACGTGCCGCTGGTGGTGGACCGCTCTTTCCGTTTCGTGGCCGACGAGGAAACCGCGGCCCAACTCGACGAGGAAGCCGAGGAGGAAGTGCTGGCGCTCGATCCCGAATTCGACCTGGCTTCTCTGATCGAGGACGAGCTGCTGATGGAGATGCCGCTGGTGCCGCGCCATGAGGTCTGCCCCACCGAAGTCAAGCTCGAAGCCGTGGACGAGGATTTCGACACCGCCATGGCCGAAAAGCCCAAGCCGTTCGCCGCGCTGGCCCAGCTCAAGGGCGGCAAACCCCACTGAGAGGGTGTGAATATTTCTACTGCGCGGGCCAGTCTCGTGTCTGCGGTCCTCACCGTACACTTGTACGGCGCCGGTCCTCAACGCGACCTTGACCCGCTCGCTACGAAAACGAAGTTTCACTAAATCTTCACACCCTCTGAAGCGCCGTGCCCGGACGCTGGGGTGGTATTGACATAGACTTGGGTTATAATCTAAGGCTTCACGCGAAATGCCCACCGGTTGGGTGGACGGAAGCCAGCAGGTTGTATTTGCATGCCTGCCAGGTTTTTCTTTTTCGCCCGCCCCGTCTTGTATTTCTTAACCGTTTAATTTTTAAACGTATTTATCCAGGAGCCGACCATGGCAGTCCAGCAGAACAAAAAGTCCCCTTCCAAGCGCGGCATGCACCGTTCGCACAACGCTTTGAACGTGCCCGGCATTGCTGTCGAGCCGACCACGGGCGAAACCCATCTGCGCCACCACATCAGCCCCAACGGTTTCTACCGTGGCCGTCAGGTGCTGAAGAACAAGTCCGAAGCCTGATCGGCTTCCGGCATTTGCATGCAGGCCCGGCGCTACGGTGCAAGTAGCCACGGGCCATTTTTGATGGTTGTCCCTCTCCGCCACCAGCGCCCGGACCGCGTCGAACCCGCATGATCACCATCGCTGTCGATTGCATGGGGGGCGACCACGGCCCTCAGGTCACGCTGCCCGCGTGCCAGCAATTTCTCGATCTCCATCCTGATGCCGAGCTGCTGCTCGTGGGTCTGCCCGCGAGCCTGGCGGCGTTTTCGCATGCCCGCGCCAAAATCGTCGCGGCCAGCGAAGTCGTCGGCATGGACGATCCGATCGAAGTTGCGCTGCGCCGCAAAAAAGATTCCTCCATGCGGGTGGCCATCCAGCAGGTCAAGGACGGCGCTGCCCAGGCCGCGCTGTCCGCCGGCAATACCGGCGCGCTGATGGCGATCGCCCGCTACGTGCTGAAAACGCTCGACGGCATCGACCGCCCCGCCATTGCCGGGCAGATTCCCAACGCCAAGGGCGGTGCCACCACGGTGCTCGATTTGGGCGCCAACGTCGATTGCAGCGCCGAACACCTGCTGCAGTTCGCCGTGATGGGCTCGGCCCTGGTGTCCGTGCTCAGCGACAACGAAAACCCGACCGTCGGCCTGCTCAACATCGGCGAAGAAGCCATCAAGGGCAACGAAATCATCAAGCGGGCCGGTGAACTGTTGCGTGCAGCGGGCATGGCCGGCGACCTGAACTTCTTCGGCAACGTCGAAGGCAACGACATCTTCAAGGGCACGACCGACATCGTCGTGTGCGACGGTTTCGTCGGCAATGTGGCGCTCAAGACCAGCGAGGGCCTGGCCACGATGATCGTCAACTTTCTCAAGGCCGAGTTTTCGCGTAACCTGCTGACCAAGCTGGCGGCGGTGCTGGCTTACCCGGTATTGACGGCGCTGAAGAAGCGCATGGACTACCGCCGGCACAACGGCGGCGCGCTGCTCGGCCTGCGCGGACTGGTGTTCAAGAGCCATGGATCGGCTGATGCCTTTGCTTTCGAGCAGGCCTTGAACCGGGCGTATGATGCGGCTCGCCATCAACTGCTGGACCGCGTCCAGGCGCGCATTGCGCATGCAGCACCGCTTCTGTCCGGTCCTGCTGCTGCGGTGCCGCCTGAGGCGGTCGCATCTACAAATCTATGAGACGTTATTCGCGCATCACCGGCACCGGCAGCTATCTTCCGCCCCGCCGCCTCACCAACATGGATCTGGCCGCCGAACTGGCGACCCGTGGTGTGGAAACCTCCGACGAATGGATTGTGGAGCGCACCGGCATCCGGGCGCGCCACTTTGCCGCCCCCGACGTGACCAGCAGCGACCTTGCGCTGCCTGCCGCCCAGAGTGCGCTGAAGGCCGCCGGCCTGGAAGCCAAGGACATCGACCTGATCATCGTGGCCACGTCCACGCCAGACATGGTGTTTCCTTCGACCGCCTGTATCCTGCAGAACAAGCTCGGCATCGCCGGCTGCCCCGCGTTCGACGTGCAGGCGGTGTGCAGCGGTTTCGTCTATGCGCTGACCGTGGCCGACGCCATGATCCAGACCGGTGCCGCCAGCAAGGCGCTGGTGATCGGCTCTGAAGTGTTCTCCCGCATCCTCGATTTTTCCGACCGCACCACCTGTGTGTTGTTCGGCGACGGCGCGGGCGCGGTGGTGCTCGAAGCCTCGGAAACGCCGGGCATCCTGGCCAGCGACCTGCATGCCGACGGCAAACATGTCGGCATCCTGTGTGTGCCGGGCAATGTCTCCGGTGGCGAGGTTCTTGGCCTGCCCCTGCTGAAAATGGACGGCCAGGCCGTGTTCAAGCTGGCCGTCGGCGTGCTGGAAGACGCGGCCCGTGCCGCGTTGGCCAAGGCCGGCAAGACCGAAGCCGACATCGACTGGCTGATTCCGCACCAGGCCAACATCCGCATCATGCAAAGCACGGCACGCAAGCTGAAGCTGCCGATGGACAAGGTCATTGTGACGGTGGACCAGCATGGCAACACCTCTGCCGCGTCGATCCCGCTGGCCCTGGATGCGGGTGTGCGCAGCGGCAAAATCAAACCCGGTGAAACCCTCATGCTCGAAGGCGTGGGTGGTGGCTTCACCTGGGGCGCGGTGTTGTTGAATCTTTAGCCATCGGCGCAGACGTGGTCTGTGCTGGTAGCTGTTTTGATCTGAGAATCCATGAAATCTTTTGCATTCATCTTTCCGGGGCAGGGCTCCCAGTCGGTGGGCATGCTGGACGCCTGGGGCGACCATCCCATCGTGACGGAGACCTTGCGCGAGGCCTCCGAGGCGCTCGGTGAAGACATCGGCCGGCTGATCAAGGAAGGCCCCAAGGAAGCCCTGGCGCTGACCACCAATACCCAGCCGGTGATGCTGGTGGCCGGTGTGGCCGCATACCGTGTCTGGATGGCCGAGACCGGCCTCGCGCCTGCGGTGGTTGCCGGGCATTCGCTGGGTGAGTATTCGGCGCTGGTCGCCTCGGGCGTGCTGACGCTGACCCAGGCCGCGCCGCTGGTGCGCTTTCGTGCCCAGGCCATGCAGGACGCGGTGCCGGTGGGCGCGGGCGCCATGGCGGCGATCCTCGGCATGGATGCCTTGAAGGTCATTGCCGGCTGTGCCGAAGCCACGGCGCAGATCCGTGCCCTGGGTGCGGAAAACGCCGCTGAAATCGTCGAGGCCGTCAATTTCAACGATCCGGGCCAGACCGTCATCGCCGGCAGCAAGGCCGCCGTCGAAAAGGCCTGCGAAGTACTGAAGTCGCTGGGCGCCAAACGCGCCTTGCCGCTGCCGGTGTCGGCACCATTCCATTCGAGCCTCATGCAGCCCGCCGCAGAAAAGCTGCGCGTGAAGCTGGCGGAAACCACATGGGCCGTGCCGCAGATCCCGTTGCTCAACAACATCGACGTGGCGGTGGAGGTCGACGCGGCCCGCATGCGCGACGCGCTGGTGCGGCAGGCCTACGGCCCGGTGCGCTGGGTGGAGTGTGTGGCCGCGATCAAGGCGCGCGGCATTGCCACGCTGGTCGAATGTGGCCCGGGCAAGGTGCTGGCCGGCATGGTCAAGCGCATCGACGCCGAACTCATCGGCCTGCCGCTGTATGACGGCGCCACGCTGGCCGAAGTCAAGAATCAACTGGAGGAAGCCACGGCATGAGCGAGACCATCACTTTCGAAGGCCAGGTTGCGCTGGTGACCGGGGCCTCGCGCGGCATCGGTGCCGCCATCGCGTTGAATCTGGCCCAGCGTGGCCTCAAGGTCATCGGCACCGCCACCAGTGACGAGGGTGCCGAGCGCATCAGCCAGGCGCTGGCCGCCTATCCGGGCAGTTGCGGCCGCAAGCTCAACGTCAATGACGCCGGTGCCGAAGCCGTGGTCGAAGCCATCGCCAAGGAGTTCGGTGGCTTGCAGGTACTGGTGAACAACGCCGGCATCACCCGCGACACCCTGGCCATGCGCATGAGGGACGAGGACTGGGACGCGGTGCTGGACACCAATCTCAAGGCCGTGTTCCGCATGAGCCGCGCCGTGATGCGCACGATGATGAAGCAGCGTTATGGCCGCATCATCAGCATCACTTCAGTGGTCGGCGCATCCGGCAACGCCGGCCAGGCCAACTACGCCGCGGCCAAGGCCGGTGTGGCCGGCATGACCCGGGCGCTGGCAAGGGAATTGGGTTCGCGCAACATCACCGTGAATTGCGTGGCGCCCGGTTTCATCGATACCGATATGACCGCCAGCCTGGGCGACGAGCAGCATAAGGCCTTGCTGGGCCAGATCCCGCTGGGGCACCTGGGCCGGCCCGAAGACGTGGCCCATGCTGTGGCTTATCTGGCCTCGCCGCAGGCCGCTTATGTGACGGGACAAGAGCTCCACGTCAACGGCGGCATGTACATGTAATTCCATTCCCAAATCAACCGTGCACTTTGTCGTCTTTGCTTGCCTTGCGTCTGCAATGTCTGCGCTTCGCCTTCGCGTTCACGGTCGATTTGGAAACGGAATAAGCTGCGCCACAGTTTTTCCGCAATCCAGCCGTTAAATCCGTTCGGCAGCCGTGCCGGGGGCCATCTCCCGGGCGCGGCTAAAATCACGGATTCTTTTTACAACCCTCAGAGGGAACCATGAGCGATATCGAAGCACGCGTTAAGAAAATCATTGCCGAACAACTGGGTGTCGAAGAAACCCAAGTGACCCCAGAAAAAGCTTTCGTGGCCGACCTCGGCGCCGACTCGCTCGATACCGTGGAACTCGTGATGGCACTGGAAGACGAATTCGGAATCGAAATTCCGGACGAAGATGCCGAGAAGATCACCACCGTGCAAAACGCGATCGACTACGCCACCAACCATCAAAAGGCCTGATGCGGTTGCAGCGCGGTGCCCTGGCATCGCGCGAACCGGTTGTGGCTCGGCCATGGCCTTGCGCCAAAGCGCCAGGCACAGCACCGGCGCCGCGCCATGCGGCATGTTTCCGCTCATTTGCGGCTAACCAAACCAAATACTTATGTCCCGTCGTCGTGTCGTCGTTACAGGTTTAGGCTGTGTCAGTCCCGTGGGCAACACGGTGGCCGACTCTTGGTCGGCTTTGCTGGCCGGCCAGTCCGGCATCGATTTCATCAAGAGTTTCGACGCGAATCCTTTTGCGTGCAAATTCGGTGGTGAAGTCAAAGGCTTCAACATCACCGACCTGATCCCCGAGAAGGAAGCGCGCCACATGGACCGCTTCATCCATCTCGGCCTGGCTGCGGCCATCGAGGCGGTGGCCGATTCCGGGCTGCCCACCGGCGAAGCGCTGGCTGAGGAAGATGCCTTGCGCATCGGCTGCAATATCGGCTCGGGCATCGGCGGCCTGCCGATGATCGAAGAGACCCATGCCGAACTGGTGAACCGCGGCCCGCGCCGGGTTTCGCCGTTCTTCGTGCCCGCGTCCATCATCAACATGATCTCGGGCCACGTGTCGATCAAGTTCGGCTTCAAGGGGCCGAACCTGGCGGTGGTCACGGCCTGCACCACCGGCCTGCATGCCATTGGCCTGTCGGCACGGATGATCGAATACGGCGATTGCGACGTGATGGTGGCTGGCGGCGCCGAGTCCACGATGTCGCCTTTGGGCATCGGTGGCTTTGCCGCGGCCCGCGCGCTGAGTTTTCGCAACGACGACCCGAAAACGGCTTCCCGCCCCTGGGACAAGGACCGCGACGGTTTCGTGCTGGGTGAAGGCGCCGGCGTGCTGGTGCTCGAGGAATACGAACATGCCAAGGCCCGTGGCGCGAAGATCTACGCCGAAATCGTCGGCTTCGGCCTGACTGGCGACGCGTACCACATGACCGCCCCTGACGTGGACGGTCCGCGCCGCTCCATGCAGATGGCGCTGAAGAACGCGGGTATCAATCCCGACCAGGTCGACTATCTGAATGCCCATGGCACGTCCACGCCGCTGGGTGACCTGAACGAGACCAACGCCATCAAGCTCGCGCTCGGTGACCATGCGAAGAAGACGCTGGTCAATTCGACCAAGTCCATGACCGGCCATTTGCTGGGTGGTGCTGGCGGTATCGAGAGCGTGTTCACCACGCTGGCGCTCTACCACCAGAAGAGCCCGCCCACGATCAACATCTTCAACCAGGACCCGGAATGCGACCTGGACTATTGCGCCAACACCGCGCGTGACGTGAAGATCGACATCGCCATGAAGAACAACTTCGGCTTTGGTGGCACCAACGGCACGCTGGTCTTCAAACGCGTTTGATGCGGCATCTTCCCGAGCTGAGCCCATCCGTCTGAACCATGCACAGCGCCCCATCGGTCACGTACCCGGTGGGGCGTTCGCTTTTTTTCGGTGGCTTGCTGGCGTTCGCCTGGCTGCTTGGGGCCTTGCTGGTGGGCTGGTGGTGTCTGGGCGTGGCCGCGATGGGTTGGCGCCAATGGCTGGCTGTGCTGGCGCTGCCGCTCGGTGCGGCCTGCGCAGGGCGCAGTTGGCGGGCGATGGTGCCCGGCGAACTGCGCTGGGATGGCCAGGCCTGGCTGTGGCACACCCCGGGCGCAGAGGCTGGGCCGGTCGGCTTGCATGTGCATCTCGACTTCCAGCAGCACCTGCTGCTGTGCCTGCGCCAGGGCAGCGGCCGCTCCGTCTGGTGCTGGGCGGAACGCCGGCTTCGACCCGAACGCTGGGGGGATCTGCGCCGTGCGGTATATTCGCCCGCCAGATCGCAAGCCGTGTCGGACGATGCGCCCCTGCCTCCCGTAAAGCCAGCGCCTGCCTCGCCTGAAACATGACTTCCACGCCGCCTCCTGTCGAGCCGCTCCCGCCTCCCGCATCCGCTGTCGCCACCGACAGCGACAGCGACCTGATGCTGGTCGAGCGCACCGTCGCGGGCGATCAGCGTGCGTTCGAACTGTTGGTGATCAAGTACCAGCGCCGCATCCAGCGCCTGATCGGCCGAATGGTGCGCGACGTGGACCTGGTGGAGGACATTGCCCAGGAAACCTTCATCCGCGCCTACCGCGCGCTGCCGAAATTTCGCGGCGACGCCCAGTTCTACACCTGGCTCTACCGTATCGCGGTCAACACCGCCAAGAAGACGCTGATGGACTTCAAGCGCGATCCGACGATCAGCGAAGCCAGTTTGCGCTCATCCGACGAGGAAGATGAAACTTCCCACCGGGAAAACGAACCAATCAGCCATGAGACCCCCGATACCGTGCTGGCTGCCCAGCAGATATCGGCCATGGTGAATGCGGCCATGGAAGCCTTGCCCGAGGATTTGCGCCAGGCGGTCACGCTGCGCGAGATCGAAGGCATGAGCTACGAAGATATTGCGGAAGCCATGAACTGCCCGATCGGCACGGTGCGTTCGCGGATTTTCCGGGCGCGGGAGGCGATTTCGGCCCGCGTCAAGCCCTTGCTGGAAAACCAGTCGGGCAAAAGATGGTGAAGAAGTGGTCCAGGGTGAGGGCAGGGGTAATCGATGGCCCGAAAAGTGCTGAAAAGCGTGCCGGCGGGGCAGGAAACAGGTGATCCAGATGAATACGGAACAAACGGTGAACAACCACGAAATGCTCTCGGCACTGGCAGACGGACAGCTGCGCGGCGCCGCTTTTGTGCAGGCGGTCGAATCGGTGCGGCACGATGAGGACGCGCAGGCGACCTGGCATTGCTACCACCTCATCGGCGACGTGCTGCGCTCGGGCGAATTGGCCCAGTGCAGTGGCGACAACGCCTTCCTGGCGCGGCTGCAGACCCGCTTGAAGCAGGAGCCCGGCTTTGCGCGTCCCTTGACTGCCGATGCGCCTGGCGTCGAATTGCTGGCGACGCAAGCCGCTGTGCAGCGCGTGACGGGGGAGGTCACGCCCCAAGCGGTGGCGCTGCCCGTGGCGGCCAACGCGGCGAGTTTCCGTTGGAAGATGGTGGCTGGTTTTGCCTCGATGGCGGCCGTGGTGGCGATCGGGTGGAATCTGGTCGGCGCGTCCGGCGGCATGAGCCCGCTTTCACAGCAAATCGCGCTGGTGTCGGTGCCCACGCCTTCGGCCAGTGGCTCGCCAGTGCAGCCGGTTCAATTGGTGGGCGCCATTGTGTCGGCACCGGTGACTCAGACCGTGGCGCAGGCCAATGGCGAGCCGCAGCAGATCATGATCCGTGACCGGCGGCTGGACGAACTGATGGCGGCGCACAAGCAGTTTGGCGGCACCTCTGCCTTGCAGATGCCGGCCGGCTTCCTGCGCAACGCCACATTCGAAGTGCCGGCACGTTGAAGCGGCGTCGTTTCCGGAAAACTTCTGATGCGACCTGAGTTCTTAACAAAGACGCTGCTGTTCCTGGCCTGCGGCGTGGCCACCTTGCCGCTGGTCGCGCAGCCGTCCGCGCCTATGTCCGCGTCTGTGGCAGCCGCGGCAGGGGCTTCCGCCGCAGCCGAAGCCGGCACACAGCAACCGGAGCGCAATGTGAGCGAGTGGCTGCTGCGCATGCACAACGCCTCGCGCAAGCGCGCCTATGTGGGCACCTTTGTCGTGTCCTCCGGCTCGGGCAACCTGTCGAGCGCGCGCATCTGGCATGTCTGCAACGGCGAGCAGCAGATGGAGCGGGTCGAAGCCTTGACCGGCACGCCGCGCTCCACCTTCCGCCATAACGACCACGTCATCACCTTCCTGCCCGAGAGCCGCGTCGCGCAATCCGAGCGGCGCGAATCCCTGGGCTTGTTCCCGAATCTGCTGCAGACCGGCGACTCGTCCATTCCCGAGTTCTACGGCGCCAAGCGTATCGGCAGCGAACGTGTAGCCGGGTTCGATGCGGACGTGGTGCGACTGGTCCCGAAGGACAAGCTGCGTTACGGCTACCGTATCTGGAGCGAAAAGAAGAGCGGCCTGGTGGTCAAGCTGCAGACCCTGGACACCGATGGCAGCGTGCTCGAGCAGGCGGCTTTCTCCGAACTGCAGCTCGATGCGCCGGTGCGCATGGACAAGCTCGCGGCGATGATGGCCAACACCGGCGGCTATCGCCTGGAAAAAATCGAGATGCAAAAAACCACGGCGCTGGCCGAGGGTTGGGCGCTGAAGGGCGACGTTCCTGGCTTCAAGCCCATGAGCTGCTTCAAGCGGCCGGCCGGTGGCGTGAATGCGGCTTTCGGTGCGACCGATGCCCGCGTTGCCAGTCCGGACGGCACCTTGCAGTGGATTTTTTCCGATGGGCTGGCCTCGGTGTCCTTGTTCGTCGAGAACTTCGACCCGCGCCGCCATTCGCATGAAGGCTTCATGGCGATGGGGGCGACACAGTCGCTGTCGCAGCACGTCAGCGACTGGTGGGTCACGGTGGTGGGCGAAGTACCGCCGCAAACGCTGAAAGCTTTCGCGCAAGCTCTTGAGCGTAGGAAATAATCCGCTATCTTGTCGTATGGCCGCGGCCGAGCACGGTGCCCGTTCCGTTGAAGCGAGGACGCAGGTTCACAGTCTCGCCCGCAGCCCCCTCGTTTTTTGGAAAAAGGCCCGATGATGTTGCAAGTCGATCTGAAGAAAATGCGCTCCTTTGCCCTGGCCGGTGCCATGGCCGTGGCGGCTACCGCCAGCCTGCTGCCGGTGCAGCCGGTCATGGCCCAGACCCGTGTGCTGCCTGATTTCACCGATCTGGTTGAACAGGTCGGACCGTCGGTGGTAAACATCCGCACGCTGGAGAAGGTTTCCGCCCGCGCCGACAGCAATAACGGCATGGACGAGGACATGCTGGAATTCTTCCGCCGCTTCGGTGTGCCGATCCCCAACACCCCGCGCCAGACGCCGCGCCAGCCGCGGCAGCAAGACCCCGACGAAGAGCAACCGCGCGGCGTGGGTTCAGGCTTCATCCTCAGTGCCGACGGCCTGATCATCACCAACGCCCATGTGGTGGAAGGCGCGGACGAGGTCCTCGTCACGTTGACCGACAAACGCGAGTTCAAGGCCAGGATCATCGGCTCCGACAAACGTACCGACGTGGCCATGGTCCGCATCGAAGCCACCGGCCTGCCGGCGGTGAAGATCGGCGATGTCGGACGGCTCAAGGTCGGCGAATGGGTGATGGCCATCGGCTCGCCCTTCGGTCTTGAAAACACCGTGACCGCCGGCATCGTGAGCGCCAAGCAGCGCGATACCGGTGACTACCTGCCCTTCATCCAGACCGATGTGGCCATCAACCCGGGCAACTCCGGCGGACCGCTGATCAACATGCGTGGTGAAGTGGTGGGCATCAACAGCCAGATCTATTCGCGCTCGGGTGGCTTCATGGGCATTTCGTTCGCGATTCCGATCGACGAAGCCATGCGGGTCGGCGAGCAGCTGCGCACCGTGGGCCGTGTGTCGCGCGGCCGCATCGGCGTGCAGATCGACCAGGTCACCAAGGACGTGGCCGAATCCATCGGCTTGGGTAAGCCACAGGGCGCACTGGTGCGCGGCGTGGAGACCGGCTCACCTGCCGAGAAGGCCGGCGTGGAAGCGGGCGACATCGTGGTCAAGTTCGACGGCAAGACCATTGAAAAATCGGCCGACCTGCCGCGCATCGTGGGCAACACCAAGCCTGGCACCAAGAGCTCGCTGACGGTGTTTCGCCGCGGCAGCACCAAGGACTTGACGGTGGTGATCGCCGAGATCGAGGCCGACAAGCCCTTGAAGAAGGCGGCCGACAAGGAAGAGAAACCCAAGAGCTCGCTGGGCAGCCAGTTGCTTGGCCTGGTCGTCAGCGACCTGAGCGACGTGCAAAAGAAAGAGCTCAAGCTCAAGGGCGGCGTGAAGGTGGATGCGGCCACCGAAGGCGCGGCGCGTGCCGGTGTGCGCGAGGGCGACGTGATCGTGGCCATTGCCAACACCGAAGTCGCCAGCGTCAAGGAATTCGAGGCGGCGGTGGCCAAGACGGACAAGACCAAGCCGGTCAACGTGCTGTTCCGGCGTGGCGAATGGGCCAGCTATGCGCTGATCCGGCCGGCGCGGTAAGGCTCAATGAGGGGGAGGATGGGGTCGCACGGAGTGGGGTGGGGTGCCAAAGCCCCCTGCCCAAGCTCGGGTTTGAGGTCTTTTTCCCGGTCGTAAAGCCGGCTTCGAAGGCTGTAACAAAAATTTCTCAAACCCGATGAGAGGCCTTGGAAGTGTGTGCCTGCTAACTTCCAAAAGGGGCTAATGACGATTTTGGATAGAATCGGGGCTTGGCTCTACCAATTATGAGCATATCGAAAACCCTGGAAACCACCATGCGGTAAGGAATCCTGCGGCTCACAGGCGATCCACAGATCGCCCACAAGTTGTCCAGAAATCTATCCACCGTAGTTGTGAATAAGCTGTGTATAAAATCCATGTTGTGACCTTGCAACGCTCCCTGATTGGCCCGTCGCGGGGTTTGCGAAGCGGGCTTTTTGCCTACAATGAAGTCCCAGCTATCGCAGTTGCCAAAGATTGTTGGTTCAGGGCGCGTTTTACCGAACGCGCCCTTTTTTCTTTTCCGCGCCCATTAAATTCAATTACTTAAAGCTTCTCGTTGATGAATCACATCAGAAATTTTTCCATCATCGCGCACATCGACCACGGTAAGTCAACACTTGCTGACCGGCTGATCCAACGCTGCGGTGGACTCGCGGAGCGCGACATGGAAGCGCAGGTTCTTGACTCGATGGACATCGAGAAGGAGCGTGGGATAACTATCAAGGCGCAGACCGCTGCGCTGCGTTACAAGGCCCTCGATGGCCAGGTCTACAACCTGAATTTGATCGACACACCGGGCCATGTGGACTTCTCCTACGAAGTGAGCCGTTCGCTGTCCGCATGTGAAGGCGCATTGCTGGTGGTGGATGCCTCACAAGGCGTCGAAGCGCAAACGGTGGCCAACTGCTACACCGCGCTGGAGCTCGGCGTGGAAGTGCTGCCGGTGCTGAACAAGATGGATCTGCCCAATGCCGATCCGGACAACGCCCGCGCCGAGATCGAGGACGTGATCGGCATCGACGCCACCGATGCGATCCCCTGTTCGGCCAAGACCGGCATGGGCATCGAAGAGATTCTGGAAGCGGTGGTCGCCAAGGTGCCGCCGCCCAAGGGCAATCCCGATGCGCCGCTGCGCGCGATGATCATCGACAGCTGGTTCGATTCGTACGTCGGCGTAGTGATGCTGGTGCGTGTGGTGGACGGCCGGCTCGGCCGTGGCGAACGTTTCAAGATGATGGCCTCGGGTGCGGTCTACAACGCCGACAACCTCGGTGTATTCACCCCGGCAAGCCAGCCACGCGAATCGCTCGAGGCGGGCGAGGTGGGCTTCATCATCGCCGGCATCAAGGAGTTGCAGGCGGCCAAGGTGGGCGACACCGTCACCCTGGAAAAGAAGTTGCCCAACAACCTGGGCCCGGCCACCGTTGCCTTGCCCGGTTTCAAGGAAATCCAGCCGCAGGTGTTTGCCGGCCTGTACCCGACCGAAGCCAGCGAATACGATTCGCTGCGCGACGCGCTGGAAAAGCTCAAGCTCAACGACGCCTCGCTGCACTACGAGCCCGAAGTCAGCCAGGCGCTGGGCTTCGGCTTTCGCTGCGGCTTCCTCGGCCTGCTGCACATGGAGATCGTGCAGGAGCGGCTCGAGCGCGAGTTCGACCAGGACCTGATCACCACCGCGCCGAGCGTGGTCTACCAGGTGATGAAGAACGACGGCGAAGTCCTCATGGTCGAGAACCCGTCGAAGATGCCCGACGTCGGCAAGATGGCCGAGATCCGCGAACCCATCGTCACCGTGCACCTCTACATGCCGCAGGAATACGTGGGCGCGGTGATGACGCTGGCCAACCAGAAGCGCGGCGTGCAGATGAGCATGGCCTACCACGGGCGCCAGGTGATGCTGACCTACGAGATGCCGCTGGGCGAAATCGTGCTGGACTTCTTCGACAAGCTCAAGTCGGTGAGCCGCGGTTATGCCTCGATGGACTACGAGTTCAAGGAGTACCGCGCCTCCGACGTGGTGAAGGTCGACATCTTGCTCAACGGCGAGAAGGTCGATGCGCTGTCGATCATCGTGCACCGTTCGCAGTCGCAGTACCGCGGACGCGCGGTGGTGAGCAAGATGCGCGAGATCATTTCGCGCCAGATGTACGACGTGGCGATCCAGGCCGCCATCGGGGCCAACATCATTGCGCGTGAGACAATCAAAGCCCTGCGCAAGAACGTTCTGGCCAAGTGCTACGGCGGTGATATTTCGCGCAAGAAGAAACTCCTCGAAAAACAAAAAGCCGGCAAAAAACGCATGAAGCAAATTGGCTCCGTTGAAGTGCCGCAAGAGGCCTTCCTGGCCATTCTGCAAGTGGAAGACTGATGCAAATCCTGACCTCGATCATTTTGGCGGCCTTTGTGGGCTACGCCGGCGCCTGGTATTTCGGGCAACTCGAAGGCAATTTCGCCTTGCTGCTGTTTCTGGCCACCCTGGTCACCGGCCTGTACTGGCTGGCTGAGCATTTCTATTTCGCACCGCGCCGCCGCAAGGCCGCCGCCACGCTGGAGGCCGACTTCGCGCGGCGCCAGGGCGAACTCAACAAGATGGGCATCAGCCAGGTGGACAACACCACAGCCGAAGCGCGCGGCCGCATCCTGGCCCAGCCCTGGTGGCTGGACTGGACGGCCGGCCTGTTCCCGGTGATCCTGATCGTGTTCCTGCTGCGCTCGTTCCTGTTCGAGCCTTTCAAGATCCCGTCGGGCTCGATGATCCCTACGCTGCTGGTGGGCGACCTGATCCTGGTCAACAAGTTCCACTACGGTGTCCGCCTGCCGGTGCTCAACACCAAGATCACCGAAGGAACAAAGCCGCAACGTGGCGACGTGATGGTGTTTCGTTACCCGCCCAAGCCAAGCCTGGACTACATCAAGCGTGTGGTCGGCGTGCCCGGCGACGAGGTGGCCTACCTCAACAAGCGGCTGACCATCAACGGCAAGCCCGTGCCCACCACCTCGGTGCCCGAGTTCTTCGACGAAGACGCGATGCGTTATTTCAAGCAGTTTGAAGAATCGCTGGGCGGCCAGCCGCACCGCCTGCTCAACGACGACGAGCGGCCGGCCTTCGTGCCGGGTGTTGAAGACTTCCCGTTCAAGCAGAACTGCCGCTACACCGTCGAAGGCGTGACCTGCAAGGTGCCCGAGGGCCAGTATTTCATGATGGGCGACAACCGCGATAATTCGCTCGATTCGCGTTACTGGGGCTTCGTGCCGGACAAGAATATCGTCGGCAAGGCGTTTTTCATCTGGATGAATTTCAGCAGCCTCAAGCGTATCGGTGCGTTCCACTAGTCCAATTAATCCATTGCGAGAGAAAAAGGCTTCGTTATGAAATTTCCGCTGAAGAGCCGGCAGCGCGGCTTGTCTTTTCTGGGCCTGGTGTTCATGGTGATCCTGGGCGTCTCGGCCTTCATCCTTGGTGCCAAGCTGGTGCCGACCGTGATCGAGCACCAGGCGATCCTGAAGGCCATCGAAAAGGCCAAGCAGGGCAATACCGTGCCCGAAGTGCGCACCATCTTCGACAAGGCCGCCACCATCGACGACATTTCGTCGATCAGCGCGAAGGACCTGGAAGTGACCAAGGAAGGCGACAAGGTCGTCGTGGCCTTTTCCTACAACAAGGAAATCGAATTGTTCGGCCCGGCCTATTTGCTGATCAAGTACCGCGGACGCACCAAATAGCGTGAACGAAGGACTTTTGGCGCTGCAGCAACGTCTGCGGCATGTGTTCAAGGATCCGAAGCTGCTGGTGCGTGCCACCACCCATCGCAGCTTCTCGGCCGACCACAACGAGCGGCTGGAGTTTCTGGGTGATTCGGTGCTGAACTTGGCCGTGGCCAGCCTGCTGTATGCCCGGCTTAGCGCCATGCCCGAAGGCGATCTGTCGCGCGTGCGTGCCAGCCTGGTCAAACAGGACACCCTGCACCTGCTGGCGGTCGACATGGGTTTGCCCGCAGTGCTGCGGCTTGGTGAGGGTGAGGCCCGTTCGGGTGGCAGCAAACGGCCGTCCATCCTGGCCGATGCGTTGGAGGCGGTGATCGGCGCGGTGTATCTCGATGCGGGCTACGAGGCGGCCGAAGCGCTGGTGCACCGCCTGTTCCAGGCCGTGGAAATCAACGCCGAACTGGCGGCCACGGCCAAGGACTCGAAGACCGAATTGCAGGAATGGCTGCAGGGCCGCAAGATGAAGCTGCCGGGCTACCGCGTGGTGAGCACGCTGGGCGCGGCGCATCGGCAGACCTTTGATGTGGAATGCGAGATTGTCGAGCTGGGCCTGACGGAGCGCGGCATCGGCGGCTCGCGACGCGCTGGTGAACAGGCGGCCGCGGCCGCCATGCTGGCTAAATTGAACTCCAAGCGCTAATCTCTCAGGTGAAGGCCCCCATGAATCCGACCGAAAACAATTCCCCTGCCGAGGCGCCAGAGCCCGAAGACGACCAGAGCGCGCTGGAAGGCATGCTGTCGGCGCTGAAGAAGGCGCCGACCGACGGCGCGCCCGTCATCGACCCGCGCTGCGGCCTGGTGGCCATCGTCGGCAAGCCCAACGTCGGCAAATCGACCCTGCTCAACGCGCTGGTCGGCCAGAAGATCAGCATCACCTCGCGCAAGGCCCAGACCACGCGCCACCGCATCACCGGTATCCGCACCCGAGGCGCTACACAGTTCGTGTTCGTCGATACGCCGGGCTTCCAGACCCACCACAACAACGCGCTGAACCGCTCGCTCAACAAGACCGTGCTGGGCGCGGTGGGCGATGTGGACCTGATCTTGTTCGTGGTCGAGGCGGGCAGTTTCACCCTGGCCGACGCCAAGGTGCTGTCGCTGCTGAAGCAGGACATCCCGGTGCTGCTGATTGCCAACAAGCTCGACAACATCCACCGCCGCGCCGAGATCGCGCCCTGGCTCAAGACCATGCACGAGCGCCACGCGTTCGCCGAGTTCGTGCCGATGTCGGCCAAGAATGCCAAGGACATCGAGCGCCTGTTCGACATCTGCGCCAAGTACCTGCCCGAGCAGGCCTGGTGGTATGCGGAAGACGAGCTCACCGATCGCAGCGAGAAATTTTTGGCTTCCGAGACGGTGCGCGAAAAACTCTTCCGCCTGACCGGCGACGAGCTGCCCTACACCTCGACCATCGTGATCGACAAGTTCGAGGAAGAGCCGCCCGCGAAGAAAGGCCAGAAGCGCTTGCTGCGCATCGCCGCCACCATCGTGGTCGAGCGCGACGGCCACAAGGCCATGGTGATCGGCGACAAGGGTGAACGCATCAAGCGCATCGGCACCGAGACGCGGGTGGAGCTGGAAAAGCTGCTCGACGCCAAGGTGTTCATCGAGATGTGGGTGAAGGTGCGCTCGGGCTGGGCGGACGATGAAGCAAGAGTCCGTTCCTTCGGCTACGAGTGATCCGTGGCGACCCGGCGCCCCCACGAAGAACCCGCCTACGTCCTGCACCGCTACGACTGGAGCGAGTCGAGCCTGATCCTGGACGTGTTCACGCGCCACCAGGGGCGGGTGGCGCTGGTGGCGAAGGGGGCCAAGAAGCCGAGTTCCAATTTCCGGCCGATCCTGTTGCCGCTGCAGCCGCTGCGCGTCACGTTCGGCGGGGAGTCGGAAATCCGCAACCTGAAGGGGGCGGAGTGGGTGGGCGGGCATGTGATGCCGACCGGCGACGCCTTGTTGTCGGGGCTGTATCTCAACGAACTTTTGATGCGCCTGCTGGCGCGGGACGATCCGCACCAGGTCTTGTTCGACGCCTATGCCGCCGTGGTGCAGGTGCTGGCGTCCGAGCATGGCGAAGCGCTGGAGCCGGCGCTGCGGGCTTTCGAGTTGCTGCTGCTGCGTGAGATCGGCCTGTTGCCCCTGCTCGATGCCCAGACCCTGACGATGGCGCCGCTGATGGACGAGGCACGCTACAGCCTGGTGCCCGAGGGCGGCCTGCGGCAAAGCCATGCGGATGACCGCGCCAGCCTTTTGGGGGCGCAATGGCGTTCGCTGCAGCGCGGGCTGCAAGACGGTGCGCCGTTCACCGCCACGCTGCGTGCCTGCGCTGAAGTGGCCAATGGCCTGAAACCGCAATTGCGGGCCTTGCTGCACTACCATTGCGGGGTCGCCACGCTGCACACCCGCCGCCTGATGATCGACCTTCAATCGTTCTGACTTCAAGCACTGATTTCACGCCCAGCCCATTGCCATGTCCAAGACCGCTCTCTCCGTCAACGTCAACAAGGTCGCGCTGGTGCGTAACACGCGCCACCTCGGCATCCCGAGCGTGACCCGTGCCGCCATGCTGTGCCTGGAGGCGGGCGCGCACGGCATCACCGTGCACCCGCGGCCCGACGAGCGGCACATCCGCGCCGGCGACGTGGCTGAACTGGCCACGCTGATGCAGCAGTGGCCCGGCCGCGAATTCAACATCGAAGGCAATCCGTTCCAGAACCTGATGGGTTTCATCCGCGCCGTGCGGCCCACGCAATGCACCTTTGTGCCCGACGGCGAAGACCAGTTCACCAGCGACCACGGCTGGAACCTGGCCCAGGACGGCGAGCGCCTGCGGCCGTTGATCGAGGAGGCGCAGTCGCTCGGCGTGCGCGTGAGCCTGTTCATGGACCCGCAGCCCGAGGCCATGGCCGCGGCCAAGGCCGTGGGTGCCGACCGGGTCGAGCTCTACACCGAAAGTTATGCCAGCGCCTTCGGTACGGCCCGGCAAAACGAGGTCTTGCAGCAGTTCGCACGGGCGACGCAGGCCGCCGCCGCCATCGGCCTGGGCGTGAACGCCGGCCATGACCTGAGCCGCGACAACCTGACCACGTTCTTGCGCGCCTGTCCGGCGGTGCAAGAGGTGTCGATCGGCCACGCCCTCGTCGCCGATGCCCTGGAGCTCGGCTATGCCGCCACGGTGCGCGACTACCTGCGCTGCATCGTCGAGGCCTGAACGGCGCGGCCCATGATCTACGGCATCGGCACCGACGTTTGCGACATTCGCCGCATCCGCGCAAGCCTGGCGCGGCATGGTGATCGGTTTGCCGAAAAGATCCTCAGCGATGCCGAATTCGCCACCTGGCGCCGGCGCAGCGAACGTTGGCCCGAGCGTGGCGTGCGTTACCTGGCCACGCGTTTCAGCGCCAAGGAGTCGTTCAGCAAGGCCATCGGCCTCGGGATGCGCATGCCCATGACCTGGCGCCTGTGCGAGATCGGCAACCTGAAGAGCGGCCAGCCGGTGATCGTGCTGCATGGCGGGCTGAAGGAATGGTTCGAGGCACAAGGGCTCAGCGCCCATGTGACGGTGAGCGACGAAACCGACTACGCCGCGAGCTTCGTTGTCGTGGAAAAAAATTGAAATCTGGAGACACCATGAACCAGCATGCCCCCGTCGTCCTCGACATCGCAGGCACCAGCCTCACCCCCGCCGACCGCCGGCGCCTGCAGCACCCGCTGACCGGCGGCCTGATCCTGTTTGCGCGCAATTGGCAGGACCGTGCACAGCTCACCGCCTTGTGCCGCGACATCAAGCAGGTGCGCGAAGACCTGCTCATCTGTGTCGACCATGAAGGCGGCCGGGTGCAGCGTTTCAAGACCGACGGCTTTACCCCGCTGCCGCCGATGCGTGTGCTTGGAGACTTGTGGATGCAGGACGCGATGCGCGCCACCAACGTGGCCACCGCCTGCGGCTACGTGCTGGCGGCCGAGCTGCGCGCCTGCGGCGTCGATTTCAGCTTCACGCCGGTGCTCGACCTGGAATATGGTGAAAGCAGCGTCATCGGCGACCGCGCCTTCCACAGCGACGCCCGCGTGGCCAGCCTGCTGGCCAAGAGCTTGATGCAAGGCCTGCTGCAGGCTGGCATGGCCAACTGCGGCAAACATTTTCCGGGCCACGGCCATGTGCGTGCCGATTCGCACACCGAAATGCCGGTCGATCGGCGCAGCCTCAAGGCCATCCTGGCCGACGATGCGGCACCGTATGGCTGGCTCAGCACCACGCTGACCGCCGTGATGCCGGCCCACGTGATCTACCCCAAGGTGGACGAGCGGCCGGCCGGGTTCTCGGCCAAATGGCTGCAGGACATCTTGCGCGGCCGGCTCGACTTCCACGGCGCGGTGTTCAGCGACGACCTGAGCATGGCTGCGGCCCGGCGCATTGGCGTCCGTGAAGTGGGTTATGCCGAAGCCGCACTGGCTGCGCTGCAGGCCGGCTGCGACATGGTGTTGCTGTGCAACCAGAGCCTGGGTGACGGCCAGGCGGTGGACGACCTGCTGGCTGGCCTGGCCGAGGCCCAGGTCAAGGGCCAGTGGCAGCCCGAGGAAGCCTCCGAGGCGCGCCGGCGGGCCTTGCTGCCGGCCACGCCCGCGGCGGATTGGGACAGCCTGATGACGCAGCCTGCCTATGTGCAGGCTTTGTGGATGGTGCCCTGATTCATTCCGGCCTGGGGATTGTTTCCCCAAGCGCTGGCGGCCCGGGGTGCACGTCCGATGGCCCGCGCGGATGTGGCGCCTCGCGCCAGTGGCGTATCGTTTTCTGGAAGATCAGGGTGTTCGGCACCTGAAGCCGCGTGTTCGACTCCACCGCATCGATGTCTTCGAGCGTGGTGAACAGCATGTTGATGTCGATGACCTTGCCGCGCGCGCCGGGTTTTTCGCCGCTGTCGATGATCTCGATGTAGTCGCCGATGCGGAACGGCCGCACGGTAAAGATCAGCAGCGCGCAGAAGAAGTTGGACAACACGCTCCACACCGCGAAGAAGGCCACCGCGCCCACTGCCGCGAAGCTGGAGAAGGCCGTCCACAATACTGTAGCTGAGACACCGAGGCGCTCCAGGATCATCAGGAAGGCGCCGCCGATGATGAACCAGCGCACCACGCCGCGGATCGGCATCATCAGTTCCATCGGCCACTGGTAACGCTGCGCTGCGCGCCGCAGCAGGCGCCGCACGGCGTGGTGCAGCAGCATGGCCAGCACCACGATCAACACGATCTGTATGCCGGGCACGATGACATCGAGCCACTCATGCGCCCATTCGGGGATGTAGGTCTTGTAGCGGTTCATCCGGGTGCTGTCCGCAAAATGGCCGATGTTCGCCCCGATGTCCTGAGGCCAGGCGATCTTCAAGATTCCCGGCGCAGGGCCGGGAACAGGATCACGTCGCGGATGCTCGGGCTGTCGGTCAACAGCATCATCAGCCGGTCGATGCCGATGCCGCAGCCGCCGGTGGGCGGCATGCCGTATTCGAGCGCGCGCACGAAGTCGTGGTCGTAGAACATGGCTTCATCGTCACCGCTGTCCTTGGCCGCGACCTGGGCGTTGAAACGCGCGGCCTGGTCTTCGGCATCGTTCAGCTCGGAGAAGCCGTTGCCGAATTCGCGGCCGGTGATGTAGAGCTCAAAACGCTCGGTGACCTCGGGCCGGTCGTCGTTGGCACGCGCCAGTGGCGAGATCTCGGTCGGGTGTTCCATGATGAAGGTCGGCTGCCAGAGCTTTTCTTCCACGGTTTCCTCGAAATACAGCACCTGCAGGCTGGCCAGCGTGCGGCCGGCGAGCTTGTTCTTGGCCTCGTTCAGGCCGAGCTTCTTGAGCGCGTTGGTCAGCCATTCGGCATCCGTCACGTGGTCGCCGGCTTCGGTGTACTTGCGGATGGCTTCGACGATGGTCAGCCGTTCGAACGGCTGGCTCAGGTCAACCGGCTTGCCGGCATAGCTGAGCTGCAGCGAGCCGGTGGCGCGCTGGGCGGCGTCGCGGATCAGCCGCTCGGTGTAATCCATCAGGTCCTGGTAGTTCCAGTAGGCCGCGTAGAACTCCATCATGGTGAACTCGGGGTTGTGCCGCACCGAGATGCCTTCGTTGCGGTAGCTGCGGTTGATTTCGAACACGCGGTCGAAGCCGCCGACGATCAGCCGCTTCAGGTACAGCTCGGGCGCGATGCGCAGGAACATCTCCTGGTCGAGCGCGTTGTGGTGCGTCTTGAACGGCTTGGCGTTGGCGCCGCCCGGGATCGGGTGCAGCATCGGTGTTTCCACCTCGAGGAAGTCGTGGCCCACCATGAATTCACGCAACGCGCTCACGGCCTTGCTGCGCGCGGCAAAACGCTGGCGCGCCGACTCGTCGGTGATCAGGTCTACATAACGCTGGCGGTACTTCTGCTCCTGGTCGGCCATGCCGTGGAACTTGTCGGGCAGGGGGCGCAGGCTCTTGGTGAGCAGGCGCACACTGGTGGCGTGGACCGACAGCTCGCCGGTCTTGGTCTTGAACATGCGGCCCTCGGCGGCCACGATGTCGCCCAGATCCCAGTGCTTGAAGCGGGCATAGGTTTCTTCGCCCACGTCGTCGCGTGTCACGTAGATCTGGATGCGGCCGGTGCTGTCCTGCAAGGAGGCGAAGCTGGCCTTGCCCATCACCCGCTTGAGCATCATGCGGCCGGCCACCTTGGCGGTAGCGCCCAGCGCCACCAGTTCCTCGGTCTCCTTGTCACCGTGCGCGGCAAACAGCTTGGCGGCGTGGTCGGTCGGCTTGAAGTCGTTCGGAAAGGCCACGCCCAGACCATCGACCTGCCGTTGGCGGATCGCCTTGAGTTTCTCGCGGCGTTCGGCGATCAGCTGGTTGTCGTCGGTCAGCGTGGAAGAAGGAGTTTGTTCAGACATGGGGGACCCGTTCGGAGACGTGCTGGGGGCGGCGAAATTTGCCGGAACCTGCGATTCTAAGTTTTCCGCGGGTGCATTCGGTTTAAGGACGGTCGCTTTGTCCCTTACAACGCAAGAGCCGGATCCAGTTCGTGCCGCACCATTGTCCGAGCAACGTCGTGCATATTCATCGTCGCCTTCCAGCCCAGGCGTTTGTGGGCTTTTGACGCGTCGCCGCGGCTATGGCGGATTTCGGTCGGTCGGAAGAACTGTGCGTCCTGCACGACATGCTTTTGCCAGTCGAGGCCAACCTCGGCGAATGTGGTCGCCACGAAATCCTGCAACGAACTTGAGATGCCAGTGGCAATGACGAAATCGTCAGGTTCGTCAATCTGGAGCATGCGCCACATTGCGTCCACGTATTCCGGACTCCAGCCCCAGTCGCGTCGTATGCCGAGATCGCCAAGCACAAGTTTTTCGGTCGCACCGCGCGAGATTCGTACCGCGCCCTGCGTGATCTTGCGCGTGACAAAGCGCGACGGACGCAGTGCCGATTCATGGTTGAAGAGGATGCCGTTGCATGCGTACAAACCGTAGGCATTTCGGTAATTGACCACCAGCCAGTGGGCGGTGGATTTGGCGACCGCGTAAGGACTGCGTGGTTCGAAATGCGTGGTTTCGGTTGCCGCGACTTCGCCGACGTCGCCAAAACATTCGCTTGAACCGGCCTGGTAAAACCGGATCGGCGCGCGCAAAAAGCGAATCACCTCCAGCAGATTGAGCGTGGCTGTTGCGATGCTCTCTAGGGCCTCGGTCGGTTGCTCGAACGACAGACCGACTGAGGTCTGACCGGCAAGGTTGTAGACCTCCGTCGGCTGGCATTTGGTCAGCGCCTGCAACACGCTCCGAAAATCGTTGGTGGCCATCGACAGTGTGGTCACACGGTCCCGGATGCCTAGTCGGCGCAGATTGTCGAAATTCGCCAGTTGCGCGTCGCGTGAGGTTCCCCAGACTTCATAGCCCTTGCCGAGAAGGTGCCTCGCAAGGTAAGCGCCATCCTGGCCGCCGATGCCGCAGATGAGGGCTTTCATTACACCATTCCTGTGTGATTGATAAGCCGCCGTACGGCAGTCCACCGAACATCATCATTACGAAGGGGGGGGGAAATATTGCCAGGCATGGAAGTTTTCCAAAAAAGTGACTTATAAAGGGCCTGCCAGTCTGCTGGGCATGAATCTTAAGTTTGCCGGCATCGTTCTCTCGCGGTCGAAACACATCAGCAACGATTGCTTTCGATGCTTAGTGCGAGATACCTTGCTGTCCCAATACGCGCAACAGCGTCAGAAGCAAGATTTTGAGGTCCATCCCCAATGAATGATGATGCAGGTAAAACGAATCCAGTGCGACCTTTGCCTGAATCGGTAAATCGTCACGTCCGTTGACTTGGGCCCAGCCGGTGAGGCCAGGCATCAGCGTTTGCACGCTGTGTTGGTTGCGCAGGGTGATCAGATCGTGCTGGTTGAACAATGCCGGCCTAGGCCCCACGAAACTCATGTCGCCTTTGAGGATGCTCCAGAGCTGCGGCAATTCGTCCAGGCTACTCTTGCGAAGGAAGCTGCCAATAGGTGTGAGATAGGTTTCAGGCTTTGCCAAAAGGTGGGTGGCGACTTCTGGCGTGTCGATGCGCATGCTGCGGAATTTCGGCATGCGGAAAATGCGGTTGTGGCGGCCGACGCGATCGGACCAGTAGAGGGCGGGGCCGGGGGAGGTGAGTTTGACGAGGAGGGCGACCAGAACCATCGGCAATAAGCTGATCAGGCCCGCGATGGCCGAAAGCGTCACATCGAACAGGCGTTTCATGATGGTGACACGTTGCCGAATGCGCGACTCAACCCCTCATCGACCGAGAGTGGGGGCGTCCATCCAAGCATGGCACAGGCCTTGCCGCAGTCCAGTTGGAGATTGCCCGTTAATTGTTGAATCAGATGTCGCTTGCCAACGAGCGTGCCGGCGCCCTGCAAGATACCGGTTGAGACCGGCAATAGGCGGCTAGGGCGGTGCATGGCTTTTGCCATGCGTATTATTAGGTCAGGTGTGGATATGTCTTCACCGTCGCTGACCAAAAAGAGCTGGTTTGCCGCGCTTTGGTGTGTAACACAGACCATGATGAAGTCCACGAGATTGTCAACGCCAATCAGGCTCCTGCGATTGGAAACACAGGCTAGCGGCAAAGGAATGCCCCATCGAATCGCTTCGGCCAGACGCGAGAAGTTTCCCGGAGCCGATGGACCGTAAACCAGAGGTGGTCGAATGATCACCAATTCCATGCCGGTACGCCGGGATATTTCAGATAAACCTGCTTCCGCCTCGAGCTTGGACATCGCATAAGGCGTAAAAGGGGATGGTGCCGATGCTTCGTTGTAGACCTCGTTGCTATCGTTTCCAAATACACCGACGGTGCTGAGGAACACAAATCGCTGTACGCCTGCCGCGGCAGCTTGTCGTGCTAGGCGGAGCGTGCCGTCAGTATTGATCTTGCGGAATTCGGCTAATGCATCTGTCGCGGACTCCCGCATCACATGCACCCGCGCTGCCATATGCACCACGAATTGGATGTCGCGCACAGCCAAGGTCCAATCGGTGGCGCCGTCAATGGTTTCGATCGCAAAAAAACTGGTTTTTGCGGTTTTCACCAACTGGTCAGGTGCACGAGAAGCAAGCCTCAGTTCCGTCGGCTCCCGCTTTTTCAAAGCGGACGCCAGCCGCTTGCCGATGAACCCTCCGGCTCCGGTGACGAGGATGCGGTTCAATGGAGCCTCTCCCTGCCCGGCAGGCAGAGCGCCATCCATAGACAGGACACCAGAAAAAGGATGCGATCCGCGGTCTTCCTGCGACATTGGTGGCAGTGGAAAGCAAGCCGGACCAAGCCGAGGCGCTGGCCTGAAATCCATGGGGCGACGAATGGATGGGACTCCAGGCCCGCCAGCCTGGCAATCAAACATGCTTGAGTGAATCCCCAGCCGCTACTGATCCTGGCAACTCTGAGAAGCCAAGACCGTAAGCCAGAGTTTGCCCCAATTTGATTTCCACTGTGTTGCCGGTAAAGCATGTGTGGCTGCGGGTCGATGACCCACCGGTGATTGCCCGCTCTTGCAAGAGCATAAATGAACCAGTCGTGAAAGGCCACGCTCGCCAATTCGGTAAAACTGACGCGGACTTTCGATTGGCACTCCAGTGCGAGATGTCGCGTCAACACAAACGTGCAGCCTGGACCCGGACTCTCAAAAAGAAAATCCCATTTTTGTTGTTTCTGGGATTTTTGAATCAATAATTTACGACCATTTGGCCAGAATGCGATGACGTCGCCTGAATATCCGTCAGCGCCTGTTTTCTCGAGAACTTCATGGGCTCTAAGCAGCTTGTGACTCAGCCAAATATCATCCTGATCGGCGAAGCTCACGTAGTCGAAATCTTGTATTTCGATACAGCGTAGCAAGTGAAAAAAGTTGGGCGCCGCACCGCCAAAAGTATTGCAAAACGGAAGTATGGAAACCCTTGCATCCTTTTGGGCTATGGACTTAGCGAGCACTTCCGTGCCGTCGGTGGATCGGTCCACACTGATGACAAGTCTGACTTCCACGCCCTGCTGCTGAAGTATCGAGTCGATTTGCTCATGTAAGAAACGCACACCGTTGAAAGCCGCAAGGATGACGCAATACTTTTTTAATGTACGGGCCTTCGATGGCACACTTCTATTCATGGGTATTCAGAGCTTGTGATTAAGCGGACCTAGCCTGTTTGCCATGCCATGTATAAAACCAAGCGTTGTCGCTTTAAGATGGTTTATTTTCGATTGCGGGGCAAGTAGAGGAAATAAAAACATCCACGCAAGTGCTTTGACCATGATTTCAATCTTCATCGGTTTGGTGGTTGACTTCGAATATAAGGAAAGGTGAATTGCGTTTCGAATCATGTAGTAATGTCGAATCGGAGCATGGATACTGATTTTTCTTCGGCAGAAGTTGACGTAACCATCGCCCAGCGTGTGTTTGATGACAACATCCCCATTCCCAACATTCTGGTAGCCATAGATATTTTTGGCGCGCCAACACCACTCCAAATCGACCGTATCTATGAACAGATCATCTTGCATCAAGCCAACGATCTCCAGGATACTAGTTGGAATGATCATGCCCGAAGCTATCGAATGAGATAAGAGATTCACGCCTGTGTGTGGGGCGAAGTATTTGGTGAAAGGCTGATGGAGTGTGAAGGGTTGTAGTGCATTTTTATTCGTATCAAAATAAGCGGGTGCAGCCGAGCAAATATTCATCGTATTATTTTTTTTGAATATGTTGACCATGATTTCTAGATAGTTTTCAGGATAAATTGTGTCCTGATCGCTTAGCCAGATGTATTGTGATTTTATTTTCTGAGCTTCACGAATACCAATATTTTGAGCTGTTGCAATACCCGTATTTCGATTGAGGAATATATATTTTATATTCGGATATTTTGAAAAATCAAATCTCGACTCGTGTTCGCTATTGTCAATCAGAAATATATTGCCTGCCTGATTTTTTATGCTGTCGATGACAGGCATAAATTTGATTAAATCTGGATTATAAAGAATCAGAATGCACGCAACCGATAGGTTTGATGTCATTTTATTCGAAAAACTTGTTAGCGAAAAAGATGAAACGGATTGCCGAAACTACGCGGGTATCGCTTTGGTCGCGATGACAGTCAAAAATTCCGATCGGTTCGGTAACCACGCCTGCCGGAGGGCAGGCGCGACATTGCGCAGTTTGAACATGCCGCCGGGCTCGTCGATATCTATAGATGGCACGTTGGCGCGCAACGCGTCGCTGGTTGCATAGACGGACATTGCCGACATTGCCGGAAGGTTTTTCATCTTGACCTCGAAATTCAAGCTCTTCAACAGTTCGCCAAGCACTTTTGCGTTGAACAACACCAGGTGGCGAGGCGGATCCAGATCGCGCCAATCAGGTCCAAACTTCTCATGGCCGATGCTGTCGATGTTTGGGGTTTGCAGCCACAATGATCCCCCGGGCACCAGGAGCGCATGCATATCCTTTAACCATCGGATGGGGTCATGTACGTGTTCGATAACATGGCTGCACGTGATCCAGTCGAATTTCTCCGGATGGGATGCAAATTGCTCGAGCCCTCCTTCATGCACATTCAAGTTGCGCGCGCGCGCGGCCGCCAGCGCGAGCGGGTCGAAGTCAACGCCTTGCGCGTCCCATCCGGCTGCTTTGGCTAGCTGCAGGAACGCGCCGTTGCCGCATCCCACGTCAAGCAGACGGGCGCCCTCGTGCGGTGGGCGTCCAGGTAAATGGCGCATCTGCTCCGTGACCTGTGCGCGCAATGGGCCTATCCACGGAACGAGCCACCGTCCCCATGTGCTGGAGGGTTGCAAATTCATTTGCCAACGTGCATTTCTGTAGCCGTTGACAGCGGCATGCAGCGACGTCCTGAGCCACTGTTTCAGCGAATTGTTGCGACCGTGAGCTTGAATGGGGGGGCTGGTGACTGCCGGTTCTTGATGGGTAAAATATTTGCCGTAGGCCTTGCTGATGCTCTTGATGTCCGGTCTGGGGTCAAGATAGACAACGGCGCATTTTTGGCAAACTTGCAAGGTCCATTCACCCGGCGCGCATCGAAATAGTCGATCAACCATGTTGGCGTGCAAGGTGCGGCGGGCCGTGCTAAAGCAAACTGGACAATGGTTCAAATATTCTAGGTTTTCGGCGTGCCATCTGTTGTCCGCATCAGAGGCTGGAAAAGGCTTAGCGTCGGTGGTCATAGATTTTGAAAAACTGAAATAAATGGTAGAGGGACCATCCTGCAAAGGTTGTTAACATGATTCCCAGCTGCATGGGGGAGATTGTCCACGTTGCCGCCCTGGTACTCGGCAAAAGGCCATCGGTGATTTTCAACAGAAAGAGAAGAGCAGCCCCACCTGCCAGCGCCCATGTCAACGCTCGTTGTAACGGCAAGTTTTTCATGTCGAAGTGTCGGCTTGCAAGCCAGTACAGCAGCACAGTGTCCACAGCCACCCTCAACGTCCATGTCAGCGCAGCGCCGGCTACTCCCCACCGCGATATGGCCCACCAAAGCATAAGACCGTAGGGAAGAAGTTCACTGACGTGAAGTTTTGCGATCATGTCAGTGCGGCCCGAACTCTGCAGGAGAGTATGGGGAATGTGGGCAAAGCCGTTGATCAGGACGCCAACCGCGATCCATTGCCATACAGGTGTCCCGGGCTTGGCCAACTCCGGTCCTACCCACCAGTTCAAGATTTGCGGTCCCAATATTGCGAGGCAGATCATGCCAGGTAGCCAAAACGCCACCAATATGCGCGTGACCGAGTCAAGAAGATTGCCGAGTACGGTCGGATCTGCGTCGACAGAGTAGTGGACCCTCGTCAAGAGTGGAAACAGGACAGCCAACATCGCCAACGGAAATCCCGGAAGCCTGGAAAGAGCATCGAACGGAACGGTGTAATGCGCCACAGCTGCCGCCCCCAGCACCGCTGCGATTGCGAAGCGATCGAAGTAGGAGAGCATTGGCCCGAAGACGTTGCTCACCGTCATCCATCCACCAAATTTCAGTAGGCTCTGCAAGGCGCCAGTCGGGGGGGGGTGTGCTGGGTCCAGAAATTCCTGTTTTGCGATCCTCGAATACGCCAATGCCGTGGCGATGCGCATGGCAAGAAGCCCCGCCATTGCCGCTCGCAAATCGGTTGAGTACAGCGCGATGAACCAGGGAACGCAAAAACTACCGACACCAGATGGAATCCGAACCAGGTTCACGGCCAGGAATCGACTCCTTGCTTCGAGCACCGCAGTGCAGCAGGTCGACCACATGAGAAATGGGAGCGCCATGGCAAGGATGATCCAGGCCAGGGGGGCTTCTGCGCCGACATCGGAAGGCATGCGGATGCTGGCGACCACCCATGGCGTTGCGCCGGCAAGTACCAGCGTCCAACCCAGGCCCAGATAACCCATCAGCCGGCGCGCAAGACGCGCAGTGGCTGCCTGGCTGCCCAGTGGTAATTTCTTAGCGTCCTGCTGTGCTAGGTACTGGGTCAGCGCGCGTCCTAGACCGAGGTCCAGCAAACTGAAGTAACCGACCAGCGCCCACGCCAACGTGAGCACTCCAAACCGGTCTTGTCCCAGTTTTTGCAGCAAGCCGGGCACGACCGCAACCCCGGCCAGCATCGGCAGGATCATGCCGCTGAGGTTCAGGGTAATGTTGGTGATATGGCTGCGGCTCAGCGCGGCGGCCGGCCCGCGGCCAGCACTCATGTCGTGATGCATCAGTTGGCGAGGTGGGAGGAAGATCGTTCTATGAACATCTGCAACTTGGAACGGCTTGACCGGGTCTTGACGGTACCGCACGCCATGGGCGCGAAGATTGGCGCAGGCATGCTAGAACTGCGAGCCCGGCTTGAAACCCGGCACCAGTTGCCGCAAGACCACGAGCATGCGGGCTTTGTCGTCATACCGGGCCGCATTAATCAGGGTCTGCAGCGGTGATTGCAACTCGTCCCAGGAAATGAACTCTTCCTGCGCGCGCAGGATGCGCGGATGCTCGGTCGATTCCGGGTTCTCTCCAATCAACAACTCCTCATAAAGCTTTTCGCCTGGACGCAAGCCGGTGATGTTTACTTCGATGTCGCCTTCTGGATGGCCCCTATCGCGAACGCTCAAGCCCGACAGCCTGATCATCCGCAGTGCCAGGTCCAAGACTTTCACGGGGCGCCCCATGTCGAGCACGAACACGTCGCCGCCACGGGCCATTGCACCTGCCTGCAGAACCAACTGGGCTGCTTCGGTGATGGTCATGAAATAGCGAGTCACCTCGGCATGCGTAATGGTCAATGGACCGCCCGCTGCGAGTTGCCTGCGAAACAAGGGAACCACGCTTCCACTGGAGCCCAGGACATTGCCGAACCGTACCATCGAGAATCGGGTACTGTTGCGCAGTGCCATGGGGCTCGCATCGGTCGGGGTCTCGAACGTGGCGTCGGCGCTTGCCGCCAGCGCCTGGAGAATTAACTCCGCCACCCGCTTGCTGGCGCCCATGACATTGGTCGGGCGTACTGCTTTGTCGGTGGACACCAGCACGAAATGCTCTGCCTCGCTTTCCATCGCAGCACGCGCAAGGTTCAGGGTGCCAAGCACGTTGTTCATGACACCTTCGGCCGGGTTGCTTTCCACCAGAGGAACGTGTTTATAGGCTGCGGCGTGGTAGATCGTAGAAGGACGCCACGCTTTGCATAACGCAGAAAGCCGGGCAAAATGCACTACGTTGCCAAGCACAGGAACAACGTCAACCGCCAGCGCATGTGCTTTGCATATGCCTAACAGTTCACTGTGGATGCTATAGAGCGAATACTCGCTGTGCTCCAGCAGCAAGAGGCGAGTCGGCCGTTCATTGATGATCTGCCGGCAGAGTTCACTGCCGATGCTGCCACCGGCACCGGACACCAGTACTGTCTTGCCGGTCAGGTTGCGTGCCAATAATTCCGGGTGGGGAGGAATGGGTTCGCGGCCCAGCAAGTCTTCAATATCAAGTTCCTGAATGTCCTGCACTGTGACCCGTCCACTGGCCAGGTCGGCCATGCCGGGCAGGGTTTGAATGTGTAATGAAAGCGGTTTAAGGCTTTGCAGAATCTGGTTGCGTCGCTCGCGCGTTGCGCTCGGCAGGGCGAGCAGGATGTCAGTCACTCGCTGGCGTGCTACCAGGGCCGCAATCTGTGTCGGTGAATAGACAGGCACGTCGTTGATGCTTTGTCCCACTTTCGTCGGGTCGTCATCGATGAAACCTAGCAGCAAATACTGTTGCTTGCCACTGCTCAGAGCAGCCGCCGTCTGCACACCCGCGCTACCGGCGCCGTAGATCAGCAAGCGGCCAGTTACCCGGTTCGACCGTGCCGACAACCCAGCCAACCAGAACCGCGCCATCGCCCGGCTCCCCCCCACCAGCAGCAAAAAGATCAAGGGCTGCATCACGCCGATGCTGCGTGGCACGACTTCGAGCTTCATCCATTGCATCCACAACAGCGTGGCCAGCAGCAGCAGGCCGTACACGGCCACGGCCTGGGCGGTGGCGGTCAGCGCGGCAAGGCCGGTGTAGCGGAAGATCGCGCGGTACAGGCCGAAGCGTACGAAGATGGGGATCGACAGCAGCGGGCCCAATGCGTAGATGACCCACTGCACGCCCTCGGGCCAATGCAGGGTGTCGAGGCGCAGGGTGAAGGCCATCCACATGGCAAACAGCGACATCACGATATCGAGTGCGACGACAACGCTGCGTTTGGCCGAGCGGGACCAGGCGAGGATGGGGTGGCTGGGGAAGTTCAAGGCGGAGGCGGCGGCCATCTTGCGCGGTTGGTGTTCAGTTGGCGATGTGGTGTTGCGACAGCAGGTCGCCGATCAGCTCCAGCCGGACCAGCGGGTTGTCGAGTGTCATCAGGCTTTGCTTCATCGAGACCGGCAAAGGCAGCAGCTCGCACCAGCGGTTGGCCACCCAGCCGCAGTCGTCCATGCGGTAGGGCTCCAGGATCGGCAGGCCGTCCGGCGTGGGCGGTTGTTCGCGCAGTGTGGCCATCAGTTGCTCCAGCGCCGCCACGGTATTCTTCAGGTCGTCGGGCACCGGGATCGGCAGGTCGGCGTCCAGGAGTTCGGCGTCGCCCACCCACAGGCCATGGCCGAGCTGGTGCGAGCTGCGCAGGCGAAAGCGCTCGGTGCCGGTGCACTGGATGACCAGCAGGCCAGGCTGCGGCGTTTCCACCTGGGTGATGCGCGCCAGCGTGCCGATCGGCTGGAAGGTTTCCGGACCGGCGCCGGCCTGGCGGACTTCTGCGCCGCGCGTCAGCGCCACCACGCCGAAGGGCGTGCCGCTTTTGAAGCAGCGCTGGACCATGTCGAGGTAGCGTACCTCGAAGATCCGCAGCGGCAGCAGGCCGTCTGGAAACAGCACGGTGCCCAGCGGGAACAAGGGCAGGGCGGACAAAGCGAGGGACTTGGACACGGGCAACTCTGTGGCATTGGTGACAACCGGTATCATCCCACGACCTCACCCCGCCGGACCCATGCTGTACCAAATCATCTCATTTTTGCTCGAAGTTGCGACCGGTTTGCTGGGCAGCGCGTGTTTGCTGCGGGTGTACATGCAATACCAGCGCATTTCCTTTCGCAACCCTGTCGGAAGCCTGGTTTTTGCGCTGACGGACTGGATGGTGCTGCCCTTGCGCCGTGTCATCCCCGCTGCGGGCGGCTGGGACCTGGCCAGCCTGATCGGCGCCTTCCTGCTGAAGCTGCTGCAATACGGGGTGCTGTGGCTGCTGATGGGGGCTGTCGGCAACCTGCTGGCCCTGCCGGTGCTGGCGCTGTTCGGCCTGGTGGCGATGGTGATCTACGGCCTCACCGGGCTGTTGATCATCTACGCGGTGCTGTCGTGGATGCAGACCCGCTCGCCGATGATGGACGTGATCGAGCGGCTGTGCGCCCCGCCGCTGCAGCCCCTGCGCAAGCTGATCCCGCTGGTCAGCGGTGTCGATCTGTCGCCACTGGCGCTGCTGGTGCTGCTGCAGGTGGCCTCCATCGTGCTGGGCCATGCCATGAACGCGGTGTTGGCGACGCTGTAAAAATAAAAAAGGGACGGCCTGACCGTCCCTTTTTTGCTTGCGGCCTAAGCCTGGGTCAGACCACCGCGTCGGCCGGTTGGCGCTGCAGCATGGCCAGGGTGTTGGCGATGGTCTTGCGCAAGTCCTTACGCTGGCAGATCAGGTCGACCGCGCCTTTTTGCTGCAGGAACTCGGCGCGCTGGAAGCCTTCCGGCAGCGTCACGCGCACGGTGGATTCGATCACCCGTGGGCCGGCAAAGCCGATCAGCGCCTTGGGCTCGGCGATCACCACGTCGCCCACGAAGGCGAAGCCGGCACTCACGCCACCCATGGTCGGGTCGGTCAGCACGCTGATGTAGGGCAGGCCCTTCTTGGCCAGGCGGGTCAGCGAGGCATTGGTTTTGGCCATCTGCATCAGGCTCAGCAGGCCTTCCTGCATGCGGGCGCCGCCGGTGGCGGTGAAGCAGATGAACGGCAGCTTCTGCTCGATGGCGGTGTGCACGGCGCGCACGAAACGTTCACCGACCACGCTGCCCATGCTGCCGCCCATGAATTCGAACTCGAAGCAGGCCACGATCACGTTGATGCCGTGCACCGAGCCGCCCACCACCACCAGCGCATCGGTCTCGCCGGTGTTTTCCATGGCTTCCTTCAGGCGCTCGGGGTATTTGCGGCTGTCCTTGAACTTCAGCGGGTCGACCGGAATGACTTCCTGGCCGATCTCGAAGCGGCCTTCGTTGTCGAGGAAGGCGTTCAGCCGGGCCCGCGCGCCGATGCGCATGTGATGGCCGCAGCTGGGGCAGACGTTCTGGTTCTGTTCCAGATCGGTCTTGTACAGCACGGTTTCACAGCTGGAGCACTTGATCCACAGGCCTTCGGGCACGCTGCGCCGGTCGGCCGGGTCGGAGCGCTGGATTTTCGAAGGAAGGAGTTTTTCGAGCCAAGACATGTTTTCGGGTCCTCACGGGGTAGGGCGCGGCGGGGGCTACGCCATCGGGGGGATTCCACCCCCTTTTCTGGAACAGCGCGGATTATGCGTCCAACGCGTGTCTAACGCCGCGCAGGAACTCGCCGGCCACTGCGGCCACCTGGTCCCTGGGCTGCGCTTCGATCAGCTGGATGATCTTGCTGCCGATCACCACCGCATCGGCCACCCGGCCGATGGCCTGGGCCGTGGCCGCGTCGCGGATGCCGAAACCGACACCCACGGGCACGTTCACATGCGCACGGATGCGCGGCAGCATGGCCTCGACCGCACCGGTGTCGAGCGTGCCCGCACCGGTCACGCCCTTGAGCGACACGTAGTACACGTAGCCGCTGGCCACTTCGGCCACCTGCTTCATGCGGGCGTCGGTGGAGGTGGGCGCGAGCAGAAAGATCAGGTCCATGCCGCGCGCGCGCAGCTTGGCGGCGAACGCCACACATTCCTCGGGCGGATAGTCGACGACGAGCACACCGTCCACGCCGGCCTCGGCCGCGTCACGGATGAAGGCATCGGCGCCAAAGCGCTGGTCGTAACGCTCGACCGGATTGGCGTAACCCATCAGCACCACCGGTGTGGCGGCGTCTTTCTGGCGAAAGCCGCGCACCATGTCCAGCACCTGGGTCATGCCGATGCCGAAGGCCAGCGCCTTGTCGCCGGCCTTCTGGATCACCGGGCCGTCGGCCATCGGGTCACTGAAGGGCACGCCGAGTTCGATCACGTCGGCGCCGGCATCCACCATGGCATGCATGAGTTCGGGCGTGACGTCGGCATAGGGGAAACCAGCGGTGACGTAGGGAATCAGCGCCTTGCGGCCGTGTGCTTTGAGTTGCGCAAAAGTAGTGGCAATACGGCTCATGATGCCTCCTTGTCGAGGCTTGCGCCCTTGACCGTCAGCCCACGCATCGACGGCCGGTCGTAGAAATCGGCGCCCGACAGGTCGGCCACCGTGCCGATGTCCTTGTCGCCGCGGCCGGAGAGGTTCACCAGGATCGACTGGTCGCTGCGCATGGTCTTGGCCAGCTTCATCGCGTGGGCGAAGGCGTGGCTCGACTCGAGCGCGGGGATGATGCCTTCGGTGCGGCACAGGTAGTGAAAGGCTTCCAGCGCCTCGGCGTCGGTGATGCCCACGTATTCGGCGCGGCCGATGTCTTTCAGGTACGCATGCTCCGGGCCGACGCCGGGGTAGTCGAGGCCGGCGCTGATGCTGTGGGTTTCGGTGACCTGGCCGTTCTCGTCTTGCAGCAGGTAGGTGCGGTTGCCGTGCAGCACGCCGGCGCTGCCCTTTTGCAGCGAAGCCGAGTGTTTGCCGGACTCCAGGCCCAGGCCGGCGGCTTCCACGCCGATCAGGCGGGTGGCGGCCTCTTCGATGTAGGGGTAGAAGATGCCCATGGCATTGCTGCCGCCGCCCACGCAGGCCAGCACGGCGTCGGGCTGGGCGGTCTTGCAGCCGGCCGCGGCCAGCATCTCGGGCATCTGCACCAGGCATTCGTCGCCGATCACGCGCTGGAAGTCGCGCACCATCATCGGGTAAGGGTGCGGGCCGGCCACGGTGCCGATGATGTAGAAGGTGTTGTCCACGTTGGCCACCCAGTCGCGCATGGCCTCGTTGAGCGCGTCCTTCAGGGTTTTGCTGCCGCTCTCCACCGGCACCACGGTGGCACCGAGCAGCTTCATGCGGTAGACGTTCGGGCTCTGGCGCTTCACGTCTTCGCTGCCCATGTAGACGATGCATTCCAGGCCGTAGCGTGCGCAGATGGTGGCCGTGGCCACGCCATGCTGGCCGGCGCCGGTTTCCGCAATGATGCGCGGCTTGCCCATGCGCTTGGCGAGCATGGCCTGGCCGATCACGTTGTTGATCTTGTGCGCACCGGTGTGGTTCAGGTCTTCGCGCTTGAGGAAGATCTGCGCGCCGCCCATTTCCCGGCTGGTACGGGCGGCGTGGTACACGGGCGACGGGCGGCCCACGAAATGCGCCAGTTCGTACTGGAATTCGGCCAGGAATTCCGGGTCGTTCTGGTACTGCGCATAAGCCTCTTTCAGCTCTTCGATGGCGTGGGTCAGGGTTTCGGAGATGAAGCTGCCGCCGTAGATGCCGAAATGGCCGGAGGCGTCAGGTTGCTGGTAAGCCTGTTGATTTGACATGGTTGTGTTCTGCGAGTTGTCTGTCGGCGGCGCGCACGGCGTCGACAAACTGATGGATCTTGTCGGCGCTCTTGATTCCCTTGGAAATCTCGACGCCGGAGCTGACATCAACGGCCAGCGAGAGTCCGCGTGGCCGCAACTGCAAAATGCCATCGGTCACGTTTGCAGGCGTGAGTCCACCACTTAAGACGAGGTGAGAGTTGACGCTTGGAGGTAGACGTGACCAATTGAATGTTTTCCCGCCGCCGCCATAACCCTCGACATGGGCGTCGAGCAGGATGGCCTGAGCGGCTGCATAGTGCGAAGCGAATTCTACCAAGTCGAACGGCGCGGGGGTATCCAGGGGGATTCGCGCCGCGCGCAGGAAGGGCCGGTGCACCAGCGCCGCCGCGGCGATGCAGGCCTCGGGTGTTTCCTCGCCATGGAACTGCAACATGGCGCCCGGCACCTGGGCGCAAGCCGCGGCAATGGTGGCGACGTCTTCATTGACGAACAGCAGCACCGGCGTGACGAAGGGCGGCAGGCGGCGTGCCAGCACGCCGGCACGCTCGGCGGTGACATAACGCGGGCTTGGCGGGTACATCACAAAACCCACCGCGTCGGCACCGGCGGCCACGGCCGCGTCCACGTCCTGCTCGCGGGTCAGGCCGCAGATCTTGATGCGGGTGCGGGAAAAAGCGTCAATGCTGGTCATGGCAGCCAATCATACGCAGCCGTCTTGTCCGGCAAGCCCCAATGGGCATCGTAGACCGGGCCCAGAAAGTACAGGCCGTTCGGTGAAAACGTCGGCGCGGCGGCGTCGCGGCTGCGCGCGGCCAACACTTCGGCGATCCACTCCGGCGGCTGCATACCTTGGCCGACGGCCAGCAGGCTGCCCATCAGGTTGCGGATCATGTGGTGCAAAAAGGCATTGGCCTCGAACTCGAAGCGCCAGTACACGCCGCGCCGGCTGATCTCGAGCCGCCGCAGCGTTTTGACCGGCGACAGCGCCTGGCAGGCCGACGCACGGAACGACGAAAAATCGTGCTCACCGATCAGCAGTTGTGCGGCCGTCTGCATGGCCTCGAAGTCGAGCGGGCGAAACACCCAGCCCACACGACCGGCCTCCACACTCGGCCGCACCGGCGATTCAAGCAGTGCGTAGACGTAGCGCCGGCCGGTCGCGCTGCCGCGGCAATGGAAGCTGTCGGGCATTTCCTTGGCCCACTGCACGGCGATGTCGTCGGGCAGCAGGGCATTGGTGCCGCGCACCCATGAATTAACGGGGCGCCGCAGTTCGGTGTCGAAATGCACCACCTGCATCAGGCCGTGCACCCCGGCATCGGTGCGGCCGGCGCACAGCGTCGAAACCTTTTGCCGCGTGAACTCGAAGAGCGCGGCCTCCAGCTTGTCCTGTACCGTGAGGCCGGACAACTGGCTCTGCCAGCCTTGATAGCCCTGGCCGTTGTAGCTGACACCCAGGGCCAGACGCATCACCGGCCCCCGCGCACCGCCGTCAGGTGCAACCTCAAGAAGACAGCTCGCTCAGGAAGCGCTGGGCCCGGGCACGCAGGCTGCCGGTGGCTTCCTCGAGCACTTCCTCGGCCAGCGCGCGTGCGCCGTCTTCGTCGCCGATCGAGCTGAATTCTTCTGCCAGCGCCAGTTTGGTGGCGAGCGGATCGCCGCTGTCCGGCTCGGGCTCGGCGGCACCGGCGCCGCCGGGTGTCGATTCGCCGAGATCGAGGGTCAGGGAGCTCAGGTCGAATTCGATCATGCCCGAGTCCGCGGCGGCGGCTGGCGCGGGTGCAGCCGGTGCCGACGCGAGCGCGGCCGGCTCGGACGCAGCGAATGCCGGCGCGGGGCTGGCCGCCAGTTCTCCGGCTTCGGAGATTGAACTCAGGTCGATATCGAAGTCCAGGGCATCGTTGTCGTTGGCGGTCTGGCCCGGGAAGTCCAGCGCGGCGGGCACGGTCAATGGGGTGGCTGTGGGCTCGGTGGAGGCTTCGGCATGCTCGTCCAAGTTGAAGTCGAGATCGAGGCCTGGGCTGGATGGCCGCGCGGCTTCCTGCGGCGCTTGCGGACTGGCCGCGGCATGCCGGGCCATGGCGGCAACACCCGCGGCACCGGCTGCCGCAGCGACTGCGCGCTCGGGCAGATGGCCTTGCGTGAGGTCGAGGTCCAGGTCCAGATCGAGCGATTCCGGCGTGGTGCGGGCGGGTGCCGGCGGCGTGACGGAGGCTGTGGGTGTAGCGGGCGTGCCGGCAGCCTCGGGCGCTGGCGGCAGGGGAGAGGGCGCCGTCGCCGGTTCGGCCAGCGGCGCGGACTCGGTCGGCATCGTGCTGCCGAGGGCGGCGTGGGCCGTGCCCAGGACGCCCGCGTCGGTGGCACCGGTTTCGGTACGGTACAGATTGTTGTCGGGATCGAGTTCGCGGCCGAGTTGGGCAATGCGTTCCCAGTCCTGGCCCTGGCCTTCGGTCAACTCGAAGGCGCTGGCGGCCAGCGGGCCGAACGAGGCGGTATCGCGCCGCTTGGCGTAGATCTCCAGCAGCTTGGCATGGATGGCGACGCGGTTCGGCGTGCTGCGCAGCGCTTCCTTGAGGATTTCCTCGGCCTGCAGGTCACGGCCGTAAGCCAGGTAGACGTCGGCCTCGGCCACCGGGTCCACGTCGCCGGCGGCATCGAGCTGGCTCGGGGAATACGACATGGACGAGGCTGGGCCGTTTTCGTCGTCCGAGGTGTCCACATGCTGGCCGCCGCTGGCGCCGAAGAACGAGTCGGGCTGCAGCCGGCTTTCCAGAAATGCACTGTCGAGTTCGGCAGCTTTCTTGCGTTGCCGGGCGCGGTAGACACCGAAGCCTGCGAGCAGGGCCACGAGGCCGGCGGCGGCAAGGGGCATCAACGGGTTGTCGCGCAGGCTGTCCATCCAGCTGTCCGAGGCCTCGACTGGTGCTGGCACTGCGGCCGGCTTGGGCTTCGACGCGCTGACGGCCGGTGCGGGGGCGGCTGGTGCAGGTGCAGCCGGCGTGGCGGCGGTCACCGCGGGAGTTGGGGCAGACGAAGTCGCGGATGAGGCTGGCGCTGCCGCAGGCGCTGTGACGGTGGGCGTCGTGCCTGATGCCGAAGCGGCTGCGTTGGGAGCGGTGGCCGAAGCCGTACCGGCTCCAGCGGAGCTGGCCACGCCGAGTTTGTTCAGGTCGCTGATGTTTTTGGACAGCTCGGCCACACGGTCCGCGGCGTCGCGGGCGGCTTTTTCGCGGGCGATCTTTTCCTCGGCTTCCTGGGTCTTCAGCGCGCCTTTGGACAGCGTGAGCTTGTCGGGGGCGGTGGCGCCGCTGCGTTTGTCTTCCAGTTGCGCCTGCACGCGGCCGCTGGCGCTGCGGTCGGCACCGGCCACTTGCACGTTGGGCACATTGCCCGCGAGCCGGTTGCGGAAGGCGTTGAAGTCGCGGCTCTGCGCGGTGATGATCTGCGTGGCTTCGGCCGCCGGCGTGGTGCTGGCCTGTGCCGCGGAGGGCACGTCGAGCACGGCGCCGGCCTTCATGCGGTTCACATTGCCGCGGACGAAGGCGTCTGGATTGCTGCGCAGCATCGCCACCAGCATCTGGTCGAGCGACACGCTGGCGGGCTTGTTGGCGGTGGCGATGCGGCTGGCCGTGTCGCCAGGCTTGACGACCACTTGCTGCTGTGCGTCGCCGGACGGTGCGGCCGCCGCAGGGGCTGGCGCAGGTGTTGGTGCCGGACGCGGGGCGGCGGTGGGCGGCCGTGCCGGCGCTGGTGGTGTGGCGATCGCCGATGGTACGGGTGCGCGCTGCGCCACCGCGGGTGCAGGCGCGCGTGCCGCCGGGCTTGTCGGCGTAGAGACCTGTGGCGCCACGGCGACAGACGGCGCGGGTTGGCGCAGGGTTGGCGGGTCGAGCAGGATGGTGTAGTCCCGCACCGTGCGGCCCGAGGCCCAGGTCGCCTGCAGGATCAGGTCGATGAAGGGGTCGTTGACCGCGGTGTCGCTGCTCAGGCGCAACACCGACTGGCCGTTGGCGCGGCGCTGCAGCTGGATCCGCACATTGCTCAGCGCCGGGCTGTATTCGAGACCGGCGGCGCGAAAGGCTTCGATCGGTGCGATTTCGGTGCGCAGGGTCTCGGCTTCGGTAGCGCTCAGGTCGGGAAGTTCGATTTCGGCGCGCAAGGGCTCACCCAGCGCAGACAACACGTTGATGCGGCCCAGCGACAGGGCCAGCGCGTCGCCGGCCGGGAAGGCCAGGGCGAGTGCGGCGGCCAGGGCGGTCGCGGATGCCCGCCATCCGGACAAAGATGCCGTCAAACCAGGTGCGTTTGGGGCTGGGTCGACAGGCATGTTTTGTTTCATCATTCAGGCGTTCGGCAGGACACAAAATCGGAAAAAGTACCTTAGCATCAATGTCTTACGCTGACAAGCTAAGGAAGGTTTTAACTTCTGCAGGTTACAAAGCCACACGGCTTACAGGCGGTCACATGTTGCCAAACTGCAACGACCCGCGCAAGGCAGGTCGTTGCTCGGGCTTGCCGGATTAGATCAGTGCGCCGCGTCCAGCAGGATGCGCAGCATGCGGCGCAGCGGTTCGGCCGCGCCCCACAGCAACTGGTCGCCGATGGTGAAGGCGCCCACGTATTCCGGTCCCATGGCCAGCTTGCGGATGCGGCCCACCGGAATGCCCAGCGTGCCGGTCACGGCCACCGGCGTCAGGTCCTTGACCGTGGCTTCGCGGGTGTTCGGCACCACCTTGACCCAGGCATTGTCGGCCGCGATCAGGGCTTCGATGTCGGCGGCCGGCACGTTCTTCTTGAGCTTGAAGGTCAGCGCCTGGCTGTGGCAGCGCATCGCGCCCACACGCACGCAGAAGCCGTCGACCGGTGTGCTGGCCGTGCCGAAGGCCTCGCCCTGGCCCAGGATCTTGTTGGTTTCGGCGCCGCCCTTCCACTCTTCCTTCGACACGCCCCAGTCGGCGTCGTCATGCGGCTTGCCGATGCCGAGGTCCTTGTCGATCCAGGGGATCAGGCTGCCGCCGAGCGGCACGCCGAAATTGGCGGTTTCCTGTGCGCTGAGCGACTGTTGCTTGGCCAGCAGCTTGCGGTCGATCTCCAGGATGGCCGACTTGGGGTCGTCGAGCAGGGCGCGCACTTCATGGTTGAGGGTGCCGAACTGCGTCAGCAACTCGCGCATGTGCTGCGCGCCGCCACCCGAGGCTGCCTGGTAGGTCATGGAAGTCATCCATTCCACCAGGCCGGCCTTGTAGAGCGCGCCCACGCCCATCAGCATGCAACTCACGGTGCAGTTGCCTCCGATCCAGTTCTTGCCGCCCTTGGTCAGTGCGTTCTGGATGACGGGCAGGTTCACCGGGTCGAGCACGATGATCGCGTCGTCCTTCATGCGCAGGGTGGAGGCGGCGTCGATCCAATGGCCGTTCCAGCCCGCGGCGCGCAGCTTGGGGAAGATTTCGGAGGTGTAGTCGCCGCCCTGGGCGGTGATGATGATGTCGCAGCGCTTGAGCGCGTTCACGTCGAACGCGTCCTGCAGCTTGGTTTCGTTCTTCGCCTGAGCCGGGGCCTTGCCGCCGGCGTTGGAGGTGGAGAAGAACACCGGTTCGATCAGGTCGAAATCACCTTCGGCCTGCATGCGGTCGATCAGCACCGAGCCGACCATGCCGCGCCATCCAACCAGGCCCACGAGTGGGCCTCCACTGCCTGCTACGAGATTGCCTACTTTCATGTCACATTGCCCTTTCAACGATGGAAACTTCAAAAAACGGAATCGGATTCTTTTGAAGCCCGGCTCGTCGAGCCGGGAGGGGCGTGACGAACCGGGCTGGATCAGCCTTTGGTGGTCTTCTTGGTAATCGCAGCCACGACGGCGTCACCCATTTCACGGGTGCTGACCTTGGTGGTGCCTGCCGAGTAGATGTCTCCCGTGCGCAAGCCGGAGGCGAGCACGTGCTGCACCGCCGATTCGATACGGTCGGCGGCTTCGGTTTGGTTGAGTGAGAAACGGAGCATCATGGCAGCGGACAGTATTGTAGCCAAAGGATTGGCGATCCCTTTTCCGGCGATGTCGGGCGCGCTGCCGTGGCTCGGTTCGTACAGGCCCTGGTTGCTGGCGTTGAGCGAGGCCGAAGGCAGCATGCCGATCGAGCCGGTGAGCATGGCCGCCGCGTCGCTCAGGATGTCGCCGAACATGTTGCCGGTGACGATCACATCGAATTTCTTCGGGGCCTTCACCAGTTGCATGGCGGCGTTGTCCACGTACATGTGGTCGAGCGCCACGTCGGGGTATTCCTTGCCGACCTCGGTCACGATGTCTTTCCAGAACTGGAAGGTTTCCAGCACGTTGGCCTTGTCGACGCTGGTCAGGCGCTTGTCGCGCTTGCGTGCCGCCTGGAAGGCGACGTGGGCGATGCGCTCGATTTCAGGACGCGAATAACGCATCGTGTCGAAGGCTTCTTCGGCGCCGGGGAAATGCCCGTCCACCGCCGTGCGGCGACCGCGCGGCTGGCCGAAATAGATATCGCCGGTGAGTTCGCGCACGATCAGGATGTCGAGCCCGGCCACGAGTTCTGGCTTCAGGCTCGAGGCACCGACCAGTTGCTCGTAGCAGATGGCGGGCCGGAAGTTGGCGAACAGGCCGAGGTTCTTGCGCAGGCCAAGGATGGCTTGCTCGGGGCGGAACTGGCGCTCGAGCTTGTCGTATTTCCAGTCGCCCACGGCGCCGAACAGCACGGCGTCGGCCTCCTTGGCAAGCTTGAGCGTGGCGTCGGGCAGCGGGTGGCCGTGGGCCTCGTAGGCGGCGCCGCCGACCAGGGCGGTTTCCATCTCGAACTTCAGGTCCAGTACGTCCAGGACACGAATGGCCTCGGCCACGATTTCAGTGCCGATGCCGTCACCCGGCAAGACTGCGATTTTCATTTTCTTCCTCGTTGATTTTGCGATGGGATGCGATGCGGTTAGGCCAGGCGCTTAGGCCAGGGTGGTGTGCGCCAGCCATGGCTTCTGGATCAGGCGCTCGGCCTCGAATGCCTTGATCTTGTCCGACTTCAGCAAGGTCAGGCCGATGTCGTCGAAGCCGTTGAGCAGACAGTATTTGCGGAAGGCCTGCACGTCGAACGGCAGCTCTTCGCCCTGCGGCTTGACGACGACCTGGCGCTCCAGGTCGATGGTCAGGCTGTAGCCGGGAAAGGCCAGGCAGGCATCGAACAGCTCAGCCACTTGCGCCTCGGGCAGTTGAATGGGCAGCAGGCCGTTCTTGAAGCTGTTGTTGAAGAAAATGTCGGCGTAGCTCGGCGCGATGATGGCGCGAAAACCATATTGGTCGAGTGCCCAGGGTGCGTGTTCGCGCGAGGAGCCGCAGCCGAAGTTCTTGCGCGCCAGCAGCACCGAGGCGCCCTGGTAACGCGGCTGGTTCAGCACGAAGTCGGGGTTGGGGCGGCGGCTGGCCGGGTCCTGGCCGGGGAAGCCCGCGTCCAGGTAACGCCATTCGTCGAACAGGTTCGGGCCGAAGCCGGTCTTCTTGATCGACTTCAGGAACTGCTTGGGGATGATGGCGTCGGTGTCGACGTTCTCGCGGTCCATCGGTGCCACGAGGCCCTTGTGCACGGTGAATTTCTGCATGGTGATGTCTCCCTCAGGCGAATTGGCGGATGTCGACGAAATGGCCGTGCACGGCGGCGGCTGCGGCCATGGCTGGGCTGACCAGGTGCGTACGGCCCCCAGCGCCTTGTCGTCCTTCGAAGTTGCGGTTGCTCGTCGAGGCGCAGCGTTCGCCGGGCTCGAGCTTGTCGGCGTTCATGGCCAGGCACATCGAGCAGCCGGGTTCGCGCCATTCGAAGCCGGCGGCCTTGAAGATCACATCCAGGCCTTCGCGTTCGGCTTGTTCCTTCACCAGGCCGGAGCCGGGCACCACCATGGCCAGCTTGATGTTCTTGGCCACTTTCTGGCCGAGCTTCTTGACCATGGCGGCGGCTTCGCGCATGTCTTCGATACGGCTGTTGGTGCAGGAGCCGATGAACACCTTGTCGACGAAGATGTCGTTCAGGGGCTTGCCTGGCTCGAGGTTCATGTAGGTCAGCGCGCGCTCGATGGCGCCGCGCTTGTTCGGGTCTTTTTCCTTTTCGGGATCAGGCACGCGGCCGTCGACGCCGAGCACCATCTCGGGCGAGGTGCCCCAGGTGACTTGCGGCTGGATCTGGCTCGCGTCGAGCTCGACCACGGCGTCGAAATGTGCGCCCGGGTCGCTTTGCAGTGTCTTCCAGTAACGCACGGCCTGGTCCCACTCGGCGCCGGTCGGCGACAGCAGGCGACCCTTGACGTAGTCGATGGTTTTTTCGTCCACCGCCACCAGGCCGGCGCGGGCGCCGCCTTCGATGGCCATGTTGCAGACCGTCATGCGGCCTTCCATGCTGAGTGCGCGGATGGCCGAGCCGGCGAATTCGATGGTGTAGCCGGTGCCGCCCGCCGTGCCGATCTTGCCGATGATGGCCAGCACGATGTCCTTGCCGCTGCAGCCTTTGGGCAGCGTGCCTTCCACCTTGATCAACATGTTCTTGGCCTTCTTGGCCAGCAGGGTTTGCGTGGCCATCACGTGCTCGACTTCACTCGTGCCGATGCCGTGCGCCAGCGCGCCAAACGCGCCGTGGGTCGAGGTGTGCGAGTCGCCGCAGACGACCGTCATGCCGGGCAGCGTGGCGCCGTTTTCCGGGCCGATGACGTGCACGATGCCCTGGCGCTTCGAGAGGAACGGGAAATACGCGGCCGAGCCGTATTCGGCGATGTTGGCGTCCAGCGTGGTGATCTGCTCTTTGCTGATCGGATCCGTGATGCCGTCGTAACCCAGTTCCCAGCCGGTGGTGGGCGTGTTGTGGTCGGCGGTGGCGACGATGGAGCTGATGCGCCACACCTTGCGGCCGGCCTGGCGCAGGCCTTCGAAGGCCTGCGGGCTGGTGACTTCATGGACCAGGTGGCGGTCGATGTAGAGGATGGAGGTGCCATCTTCCTCGGTGTGGACGACGTGTTCGTCCCAGATCTTGTCGTAGAGCGTGCGTGCCATGGTTTTCCTTCGTGGGTCTCTGATTTTAGGTCGCCAAAGTAGTGACGGCGGTGGGGGAAAGGTGGTCGACCAGCAAGCGGGCGGTCACTGGCAGGGTCGAGAAATCGCGGGCCACCAGGTCGATGCGGCGGGTGGCCCAGGCATTGGTCAGCGGCACGGCGGTGAGCACACCCACACCGTGCATCAGCTCGAAGGCGCGGTGCGGCATCACGCCCACGCCCAGGCCGTTGTGGATCATGCGGCACATCGCGTCCAGGCCGGTCACGTGGATGCGCAGCTTGATGCTGCGCCCGCTGCGGGCCGCGGCCTGGTGCATGGCCAGGTAGATCGAGCTGTTGGCGTGCAGGCCGACCTGGTCGAAATCCAGCGTGTCCTCGAAAGCCACGGCGGACTCGGCCGCGAGCGCATGGCCCTGCGGCACGATCAACACCAGCCGGTCTTGCCGGTAGGGCAGGGCCTGCAATTCGCCGGTGCCGTCGGCGGTGTTGCAGATGCCGAGGTCGGCCGCGCCTTCCTGCACCGCGCGCACGACTTCCGTGCTCAGATGTTCTTCGAGGTCGACCTTCACTTCCGAGTGCTGGCGGATGAAGTCACCCAGGTCTTCGGGCAGGAACTGCACGATGGCCGAGATGCTGGCGTGGATGCGCACGTGGCCGCGCACGCCATCGGCATATTCGCTGAGTTCGCCCTGCATCTTCTCCAGGCTGTAGAGCACCGAGCGCGCATGGTGCAGCAGGCTTTCGCCGGCCGGCGTGAGGTCGACGCCGCGGGTGTGGCGGTACAGCAGGGGGGTGTCGAGCGTGGCTTCCAGGTCGCTGAGCCGCTTGCTCACCGCCGAGGCGGCAATGAATTCCCGCTCCGCCGCACGGCCGATGCTGCCGAGCTCGCACACCGCCACAAACAGCTGCAGCGAGGTCAGGTCCATTCGGCGGGCGAAATTGCGTTCTGTGGGTCTCATAGGGCGGGCTTGCACCGAGGTTGTCATCGTTATGCAAGAGGGGTTATGGATTTTCTCCCTTTTGAAGGTTCTTTGTCATCGTGATCGGCGATGGCGGGCATGCCGGGCGGAAAGATGAGATGAGGTGAGGTGTTCCACCGATCCGCCAGGCGTCGGGTACGCCGACACTTGTTGCCACAACAGGAGACTTTCCATGACCACCCATCCCGCGACACCTTCCACAGCAGCTTTCAGCGGCAAGGTCGCCGTCGTCACCGGTGGCACACAAGGCCTTGGCGCTGCCATCGCCGCCCTGCTGGCCGAGCGCGGCGCGCACGGCATCGTGATCTGCGGCCGCAATCGCGAGAAAGGCGAGGTCCAGGCACACCAGATCGCGCAGGCCAGCGCGGCCCAAGTACTCTATGTGCGGGCCGACCTTGCCCGGGTCGGGGACTGCCGCGCGGTGATCCAGCAGGCCGATGCGCGGTTTGGCCGCGTCGACGTGCTGGTGAACGCAGCAGCCATCACCGACCGCGGCAGCATCCTCGATACCGACCCGGCCTTGTTCGACCGGATGTTCGCCGTCAACGTGCGCGCGCCGTTTTTCCTGATGCAGGAGGCCGTGAAAGTGATGCGCCGTGAAAAGACCGAAGGCAGCATCGTCAACATTGGCTCCATGTCGGCGCTGGCCGGCCAGTCTTTCCTGAGCGCCTACAGTGCTTCCAAGGGCGCGTTGGCCACGTTGACGCGCAACACCGCCTACAGCCTGCTGCGCAACCGGATTCGTGTGAACGGGCTGAACCTGGGCTGGATGGCGTCCGAAGGGGAAGACCGCATCCAGCGCGAGTTCCACCATGCCGATGCCGACTGGCTGCAGAAGGCGGCCGCCAGCCAGCCATTCGGCCGTCTGGTCGACCCCAAGGAGGCCGCGCGGGCCGTGGCCTTTTTATGCAGCGCGGAATCGGGCCTGATGACCGGCACGGTGATGGCGTTCGACCAATCGGTCTGGGGTGGCTACGACGGCGCGCCGCATCCTGAAGCGCCGTTGTGAAAGGGCTTCAGTCCGCGATCAATGCGGGGACCAGCGTGCGAACCCGGTGGTCGATGTAGTACCCGCCGAATTCGGTATAACGCAGCAGGTGTTTGTCGCAAAGCTTGCAGTGCCAGACATCGCAGCGGTTGAACGGAAAAAACTTCAGTGCGATCGGCGCGTCGGCGGATTCGTAGCGCGTGCCTGCCGAATGGTGTTCCTCGAAGGTCGGTTCGTACAGATCGGGGTCGCGCAGGGTAGCGACGGCTTCGAGCTGCGGGGCCGGCCAGCGTTCTTCGGTGATGCTTTCCCAACTGGCACAGGTGCCGAGCGCGCATTGGCAGGCTTTGGGCACGGGCTGGGCGGCGACGAGCTTGCGTAATTCGGCGGTGTTCTGGACCAGGTCGGGCATGAAGGGCCTCTTTGCGGAAAAAATGAAAAAGCCCGCCGATGTTGCCATCAGCGGGCTTGGTCACGGCATGGACGGCCGTGACGCTCAGCCTGTGCTCAGCGCTTGGCCAGCGGCTGCACGTCGCGGCGCACGGCACCGGTGAACAGCTGGCGTGGACGGCCGATCTTGTATTCGGGGTCGCCGATCATTTCATTGAGCTGGGCGATCCAGCCCACGGTGCGGGCCAGCGCGAACACGGCGGTGAACAGCGGCACCGGGATGCCGATGGCGCGCTGCACGATGCCGGAGTAGAAGTCGACGTTCGGGTAGAGCTTGCGCGACACGAAGTAGTCGTCTTCCAGGGCGATCTTTTCGAGCGCCATGGCCAACTTGAACAGCGGGTCGTTTTCCAGGCCGAGTTCCTGCAGCACTTCCTTGCAGGTTTCCTGCATGAGCTTGGCGCGGGGGTCGTAGTTCTTGTAGACGCGGTGACCGAAGCCCATCAGCTTGACGCCGGAGTTCTTGTCCTTGACCTTTTCCATGAACTCGCCGACCTTGGACACGCCACCCATCTTCTGGATGTCGGTCAGCATGTTCAGGCAGGCTTCGTTGGCGCCGCCGTGGGCCGGGCCCCACAGGCAGGCCACACCGGCGGCAATGGCCGCAAACGGGTTGGTGCCGGACGAGCCGCACAGGCGCACGGTGGAGGTGGAGGCGTTTTGCTCGTGGTCGGCGTGCAGCGTGAAGATGCGGTCCAGGGCACGTTCGAGCACCGGGCTGACCTTGTACTCTTCGCAAGGCGTTGCGAACATCATGTGCAGGAAGTTGCCGGCGTAGCTCAGCTCGTTCTTCGGGTACATGTAGGGCTGGCCCACGGTGTACTTGTAGGCCATGGCCACCAGCGTCGGCATCTTGGCGATCAGGCGGATCGCGGCGATTTCACGGTGCTGTGGATTGTTGATGTCGGTGCTGTCATGGTAGAAGGCCGACAGGGCGCCGACGAGGCCGGTCATGATGGCCATCGGATGCGCATCACGGCGGAAGCCACGCAGGAAGAATTGCATCTGCTCGTTAACCATGGTGTGGTTGGTCACGAGCTTGGTGAAGTCGGTCTTCTGCTTGCCGTCGGGCAGTTCTCCGTACAGCAGCAGATGGCAGGTTTCCATGAAATCGCAGTTGGTGGCCAACTGTTCGATGGGGTAGCCACGGTAGAGCAATTCGCCCTTGTCGCCGTCGATGTAGGTGATGGCCGATTGGCACGAGGCGGTCGAAAGGAAACCCGGGTCGTAGGTGAACATGCCCGTCTGGGCGTACAGCTTGCGGATGTCGATCACGTCGGGGCCGATATTGCCTTGGTACACCGGCATTTCGACACTCGGGCTGCCGTTGCTAAACGACAGGGTGGCTTTGTTGTCAGCTAATTTCATGTTCGCCCTTTCAGCGGTTTTCTCTCAATAGACTCAACACTTCTCTTACATCTTCTCGGTCCAGATCGGCATTCACCTCGGCAAGCGTTTTCCGTGCCAGGTGCAGGTCCAGCAGATCGTGATCGCTCAAATCCATTAAATCACCCAAAGCTTGCGCCTGCGTGACGGTGATTTGCTCTGCGTACCGGTCGAAAAACCGGCCGATGAATAGGTCGTTTTCGAGCAGACCGCGGCGGCAGCGCCAGCGCAGCTTGCTCAGCCCCCGTTCGTCGAGTTTTTCGGCGTCGATGGATGCGACGGAATCGGGGCGCTGGCTCACGGCATGCCTTAAATGGTGCGCAGAACCATCATCTCTTTGATCTTGCCGATGGCCTTGGTGGGGTTCAACCCCTTGGGGCAGACATCGACGCAGTTCATGATGGTGTGGCAGCGGAACAGGCGGTAGGGGTCTTCGAGGTTGTCCAGGCGCTCGGCGGTGGCGTCATCGCGGCTGTCGGCGATGAAGCGGTAGGCCTGCAGCAGGCCGGCCGGGCCGACGAACTTGTCCGGGTTCCACCAGAAGCTCGGGCAGCTCGTGGAGCAACTCGCGCACAGGATGCACTCGTACAGGCCGTTGAGCTCCTCGCGTTCCTCGGGGCTTTGCAGGCGTTCGCGTTCGGGCGCAATGGTCTCGCTGATCAGGTAGGGCTTGATCGAGTTGTACTGCTTGAAGAACTGCGTCATGTCCACGATCAGGTCGCGGATCACGGGCAGGCCCGGCAGCGGCTTCAGCACCACCACGCCCTTGAGCGTATTCATGTTGGTCAGGCAGGCCAGGCCGTTCTTGCCGTTGATGTTCATCGCATCGGAACCGCACACGCCTTCGCGGCATGAACGGCGGAACGACAGCGTCGGGTCCTGAGCCTTGAGCTTGACCAGGGCGTCGAGCAGCATGCGTTCGTGGCCGTCGAGTTCGATCTCGATGGTCTGCATGTACGGCTTGGCATCGGTGTCCGGGTCGTAGCGGTAGATCTGGAAGGTGCGTTTCGTCATGGTTCTTTTCTCGTGGGCTGTACGGCAGAGGTTCGCGTGTGGCTAAGGTTCGCGTAGCGGGGTGCGGATCAGAAGGTGCGAACCTTGGGCGGCACACTGTCCACCGTCAGCGGTTTGAGGTTGACCGGCTTGTAGGCCAGGCGGTTCCCTTCGCTGTACCAAAGAGTGTGTTTCATCCACTCCTTGTCGTTGCGACCCAGCGGAAATTCCGCGTGGTCGGCAGGGTGCTCGTAGTCGTACACCGTGTGGGCGCCACGGCATTCGCGGCGGGCGGCGGCCGAGACCATGGTGGCCTGCGCCACTTCGATCAGGTTGTCGACTTCCAGCGCTTCGATGCGCGCGGTGTTGAACACCTTGGACTTGTCCTTCAGCGTGATGCTGCCCACGCGGCTGCGGATTTCGGCGATCTTCTGCACGCCTTCGTCCATGCTGACCTGGGTGCGGAACACGCCGGCGTGCAATTGCATCGCGGCGCGGATGTCGGCGGCGATGTCTTGCGAATACGTGCCTTCGGTCGAGCTCTCGAGCTGGTTCAGGCGTTCCAGTGTCTTGTCGGCCGCGTCCGCCGGCAAGGGCTTGTGTTCCTTGTTGCGGTTGTTGAACTCGACAATGTGGCGGCCCGCCGCCTTGCCGAACACCAGCAGGTCCAGCAGCGAGTTGGTGCCCAGGCGGTTGGCGCCGTGCACGCTCACGCAGGCGCATTCGCCCACGGCATAGAGGCCGTTGACCACGGCGTTGTTGATGCCGTCCTTTTGCGAGATGACCTGGCCGTTGATGTTGGTCGGGATGCCGCCCATCTGGTAGTGGATGGTGGGCACCACCGGGATCGGTTCCTTGGTGATGTCGACGTTGGCGAAGTTGTGGCCGATCTCCAGCACGCTGGGCAGGCGCTTGGCGATGGTCTCCACGCCGAGGTGGGTCATGTCCAGGACGATGTAGTCCTTGTTCGGGCCGCAGCCGCGGCCTTCCTTGATCTCTTGGTCCATGCAGCGCGAGACGAAGTCGCGTGGTGCCAGGTCTTTCAGCGTGGGCGCGTAGCGTTCCATGAAACGTTCGCCGTCGGCGTTGCGCAAAATAGCGCCCTCGCCGCGGCAGCCTTCGGTCAGCAGCACGCCCGCGCCGGCCACGCCGGTCGGGTGGAACTGCCAGAACTCCATGTCCTGCAGGGCGATGCCGGAGCGTGCCGCCATGCCCAGGCCGTCGCCGGTGTTGATGAAGGCATTGGTGGAGGCGCCGAAGATGCGGCCTGCGCCGCCGGTGGCGAGCAGCACGGTCTTGGCCTGCAGGATGTGCAGGTCGCCGGTTTCCATTTCCAGGGCGGTCACGCCGACCACGTCACCGTCGGCGTCGCGGATCAGGTCGAGGGCCATCCATTCGACGAAGAAGTTGGTCTTGGCCTTGACGTTTTGCTGGTACAGCGTGTGCAGCATGGCGTGGCCGGTGCGGTCGGCCGCGGCGCAGGCGCGTTGCACGGGCTTTTCACCGTAGTTGGCGGTGTGGCCGCCAAACGGACGCTGGTAGATCGTGCCGTCGGGGTTGCGGTCGAACGGCATGCCGAAGTGTTCGAGCTCATACACCACCTTGGGTGCTTCGCGGCACATGAATTCGATCGCATCCTGGTCGCCGAGCCAGTCGGAGCCCTTGATGGTGTCGTAGAAGTGGTAGTGCCAGTTGTCTTCCGACATGTTGCCCAGCGAGGCGCTCACGCCACCTTGCGCGGCCACGGTGTGCGAACGCGTGGGGAACACTTTGGACAGCGAGGCCACGTTCAGGCCGGCGCGGGAGAGTTCGAGCGCGGCGCGCATGCCGGAGCCGCCGGCACCGATGATGACGACGTCGAACTTGCGTTTTGTGATGTTTGCTTTGGTATAGGTCATGGCTTTGAGCTTCACAGCCTCCAGAGAACTTGAATGGCCCAGCCGGCGCAGCCGACCAGCCAGACGATGGTGAAAATCTGGAGCGAAAGTCGAAGCCAGATGATGGAGGTGACGTAGTCCATCCAGATGTCGCGCATGCCCACCCAGACGTGGTACAGCAGGGCCAGGATGACGGAGAAGGTCAGCACCTTCATCCATTGGGCGGCGAAGATGCCGGCCCACAGGTCGTAGCCGATCGGGCCCTTGGAGAACAGCAGCTGGGCCAGCACCAGCACGGTGAAGATGGCCATGAGGCCGCCGGTGACGCGTTGGGCCAGCCAGTCGCGCAGACCGTAGTGCGCACCGACGACGAGACGCTTGGAGCCGTAGTTGACAGACATTTTTTCTTGCTCCGGATTTTTAGTAGGCGCCGAACAGCTTGAGCATGAGCACGAAGGTCAGGCCCAGGCTCAGTGCCAGCGTGAAGATGGCCGAGGAGCGGCCGAATTCCTTGCTCACCGCGTGGTTCACGTCCATCCACAGATGGCGCAGGCCGGCGATGAAGTGGTGCAGGTAGGCCCAGATCAGGGCCAGGGCCACGAGCTTGTAGAACCAGCCGGGCACGTAAGCGGTGCCGATGTTGAACACGCTCTTGAACTTGCTGAACGAAAACTCACTTGAAACCGAGGTGTCGAACATCCAGATGATGAACGGCATCAGCAGGAACATGATGAAGCCGCTGATGCGGTGCAGGATCGACACCCAGCCTGCGGGCGGAAGACGGTAAGAGGGCAGATCCTTGAGTGCGTTGATGTTTCTGAATTCAGGCCGCTTGGGCCGCTGAGATGAGGCGAGCTCTGTCATGGATGCGCTTTCGTGGATGTAACTGCTTTGTAATTCGTAATTGCAAACAACTCAAAATTCTATTGCAACGCAGCATGACTTGAAAAAAGTCGGCTGCAATTCCTTGGGTGGGACTCAACTCAGCTCATTGCGGTAGTGGTGCGTGGCCGTGCTGTAGAGGCCGCGGCGCAGCTCCATCGGCACGTCGTTATAGGTGTAGGCGATGCGCTCCACGCTGAGCAGCGGTGTGAGCGGCGCAAGCTTGAGCAGGGTGGCCTGCTCGGCGTCCGGCATGACGGCGCGGATCTTTTCTTCGGCGCGCACCATGCGGATGCCGAATTCGGTCTCGAACATGGCGTACATCGGGCTGCGGTCGTCCGACAGCCGATCGGCGGTCAGGCCCTTGAACGGTACGCCGGGCAGCCACAGATCTTCCAGGATCGTCGGCACGAACACGCCCTGCGCTGTCGAGAACGACAACACGCGGCGCACCTGCAGCACCGCGTCTCCGGTGCGCAGGCCGAGCGGGCGTGCCACGTCGGCGTTGGCGCGCAGGCGCTTGCAGTCGATGATGTGGCGCTGTGCCGGGCCTTCGCTGTCGACGCTGCCCTGGTCGGGCATGAGCTTGAGGAACCGGTAGCGCACATGCTGCTCGGCGTGGGTGGCCACGAAAGTGCCCTTGCCCTGGCGGCGCACCAGCAGATTGTCGGCGGCGAGTTCGTCGATGGCCTTGCGCACCGTGCCCTGGCTCACGCGGAAACGCGCGGCAAGGTCCATTTCGCTGGGGATGGATTCGCCGGGCTTCCATTCGCCGGCTTCCAGGCTCTGCAGGATCAGGCTTTTGATCTGCTGGTAGAGCGGGCTGAAGGCGGGGGTCAACGCGGGGAAGAAGGGCGGCAAGGGAGGCAATGGCGCCGGCAAGCCTGATTCCTGCCCGGCAGGTGTCGGATCGTGGGAAGCGGGAAAGGTCTGGGCCATCGCGATGGGAGGGGCGAAAGGGTTGATTGAGGGAGATTGAGACGCCTGGAATCATATCTTATATAAGACATAAGACAAATTGACGGTGGGCGATTTTCGGGGGTAAACTCCAGGGCTGTTCGCGTGGCGCCTCTTCGCCGGTTTGCGGTGTGGCGCCAAGGCCTTCTTTCTCAACACATCTGGAGCTTTTCCCATGAGCAAAAAACCCGTTCGCGTTGCCGTTACCGGCGCCGCAGGTCAAATCGGCTACGCACTGCTGTTTCGCATCGCTTCCGGCGAAATGCTCGGTAAAGACCAGCCTGTGATCCTGCAGTTGCTCGAAGTGCCGGTCGAAGGCCCGCAAAAGGCGCTCAAGGGCGTGATGATGGAACTCGACGACTGCGCCTTCCCGCTGCTGGTCGGCATGGAAGCCCACAGCGACCCGATGACTGCGTTCAAGGACGTGGACTACGCACTGCTGGTCGGTTCGCGCCCACGCGGCCCGGGCATGGAACGTGCCGAGCTGCTGGCCGTCAACGGCGCCATCTTCACCGCGCAAGGCAAGGCCCTGAACGCCGTGGCCAGCCGCAACGTCAAGGTGCTGGTGGTCGGCAACCCCGCCAACACCAATGCCTACATCGCCATGAAGAGCGCACCCGATCTGCCGCGCAAGAACTTCACCGCCATGCTGCGCCTGGACCACAACCGCGCGGCCAGCCAGCTCGCCGCCAAGACCGGCAAGGCCGTGGCCGACATCGAAAAACTCACCGTCTGGGGCAACCACTCGCCCACGATGTACGCCGACTACCGCTTCGCCACCATCAAGGGCGAAAGCGTCGCTACGATGATCAACGACCAGGAATGGAACGCCAACACCTTCCTGCCCACGGTGGGCAAGCGCGGTGCGGCCATCATCGAAGCGCGCGGCCTGTCGTCGGCCGCCTCGGCCGCCAATGCCGCCATCGACCACATGCGCGACTGGGCCCTGGGCACCAACGGCAAGTGGGTCACCATGGGCATTCCGTCGGACGGCCAATACGGCATTCCGAAGGACGTGATGTTCGGCTTCCCCGTCACCTGTGAAAACGGCGAATACAAGGTCGTCGACGGCCTGGCCATCGACGCCTTCAGCCAGGAACGCATCGACAAGACGCTGAAAGAGCTGACCGACGAACAAGCCGGCGTGGCCCACCTGCTCTAAAAAAGCAATGCGCCATCCACGCGAGGTTTTATTGGGGGCCCAGGCCGGAGCAGGTTTTCTGCCGGTCTGCGACCACTACAGCGGCGTGGAGGCGCGGATGCGCAAGAGCCTGCAGTTGCAGGCTGAAATGACGGAAGAGTTCGGCGCCTGCGTCTTCGACGTGACGCTGGACTGCGAAGATGGCGCGCCTGTCGGTGGCGAGCCCGAACACGCGGCGCTGGTGGTTTCGCTCGCGCTGGCGGCCAACGCCGCGGCCCGGGTCGCGGTGCGTGTGCATCCGGTGGACCATCCTTCGTTCGAACACGACATCGCCGTGATCGCCGGCCAGGCCGGTCACCGGCTGACCCACATCATGCTGCCCAAGGTGGAGTCGGTGCGCGACGTGATCCAGGCTGAAAAAGCCCTGTTGCGCGCCTCTGCCGGACACCTTCCGCTGCATGTGCTGATCGAGTCGCCGGCCGCCGTGCACCGCGCCTTCGAGATCGCCGCACAGCCGCGTGTGCAGTCGCTGAGCTTCGGCCTGATGGATTTTGTCTCGGCCCATGGCGGCGCGATCCCATCGGACGGCATGCGGGCGCAGGGCCAGTTCGTGCACCCGCTGGTGGTGCGCGCCAAGCTGGAAATCGCCTCGGCCTGCCATGCGCACGGCAAGGTGCCATCGCACTGCGTCGTCACCGAATTCAACGATACGGCCGCCATGCAGGCCGCCGCCGAGCGGGCGTCGCGCGAATTCGGTTTCACCCGCATGTGGAGCATCCACCCCAATCAGATCCGGCCGATCCTGGCGGCCTTCGCACCCGCCGAAGCCGAGATCGATGCGGCCTCCAACATCATCGCTGCCGCCGTTGCCGCCGACTGGGCGCCCATCTCCTTCGAGGGCCAGTTGCACGACCGCGCCAGCTACCGTTATTTCTGGCAAGTGCTCGAGCGCGCCCACCAGACGGGGGCCGCCTTGCCGCCCTCGATGCAGACTTATTTTCAGGCCCCCCGGCCTGTTTCTTCCCCTACAACAGAACCCATACGCACCCCATGAAAGCCATTTTCCTCACCATCGCCCTGGGTGCCGTGCTGCCAGGCCTGGCGCTGGCGCAAGCCGACGCACCGGCTAAAAAGACCGCAACCACCGCCACGACGACGACCGCGACCACGACCACCAAGGCCGCTGCCAAGCCAAAGGCCAAACCCGTGGCCAAGACCGTGGCCAAGAAGGAGACGACGTCCAGCCGCATGCAGCTCAAGAGCGCTGCCAAGAACGTGGCCGCCGGCATCGAAGCCGCCGAGGCCGCGATGAGCCCTGCCGAACTTGCCATTGCCGAACGTGTCTACGTGGGCACCATGCCCTGCGAATTGGGCAACGCCGTGACGCTGGCCGCCGACCCCAAGCACCCCGGCTATTTCGACATGACGATGAAGACCGTCAAATACCGCATGTCGCCGGTGGTCACCAGCACCGGCGCGATCCGGCTCGAAGACCAGAAGAACGGTGCGGTATGGCTGCAACTGGCCAACAAGTCGATGCTGATGAACCACAAGCTCGGCCAACGCCTGGCCGATGAGTGCATGAGCCCGGCGCAGGTGACCGTTGCCGAGGCGATTCGCTTGAATCCGCCGCCGAGCGTGCTCGAAGCCTTGCCGCCGGCCGCCAAGTAATTTTTCGTCTCGCTCTTTTCCCTTCCGTACCTAAGCCCGCCCACGATTTTGAAACCGGAGAAAACCATGCTGCAAGCCTATGTTGAACATGTTGCCGAACGCGCCAAGCTCGGCATTCCACCTCTGCCGCTGACCGCCAAGCAGACTTCCGAAGCCATCGAGCTCCTGAAGACCGCGAATGCCAAGGACGGTGCGTTCCTGCTGGACCTGCTCACCTACCGCGTGCCGGCTGGTGTGGACGACGCGGCCAAGGTCAAGGCCAGCTACCTGGCGGCCGTGGCCCACGGCACCGAAAAGAGCGAATTCATTTCGCGCGCCCGTGCGACCGAACTGCTCGGCACCATGCTCGGCGGCTACAACATCAGCCCGATGATCGACCTGCTCGACGATGCTGAAGTTGGTGGTGTCGCAGCCGAGGGCCTGAAGAAAACCCTGTTGATGTTCGACCAGTTCCATGACGTCAAGGAAAAGGCCGACAAGGGCAATGTGCATGCCAAGGGTGTGCTGCAAAGCTGGGCCGATGCCGAGTGGTTTACCAGCCGCCCCGAAGTGCCGCAAAGCATCACCGTCAGCATCTTCAAGGTGGCCGGCGAAATCAATACCGACGACCTGTCGCCCGCACCCGATGCGACGACGCGTCCCGACATCCCGATGCACGCCCTGGCGATGCACAAGAACGCCCGCCCCGGCATCGTCCCCGAAGAAGACGGCAAGCGCGGCCCGGTGAAGTTCATCGAAGACCTGCGCGCCCGTGGCCACCTGGTGGCTTACGCTGGCGACGTGGTCGGCACCGGTTCTTCGCGCAAGAGCGCCACCAACTCGGTGCTGTGGTTCACCGGTGAAGACATTCCTTTCGTGCCGAACAAGCGTTTCGGCGGCGTCTGCCTCGGCGGCAAGATCGCCCCGATCTTCTACAACACCATGGAAGACTCGGGCGCGCTGCCGATCGAGCTCGACGTGGGCCAGATGGAGATGGGCGACGTGGTCGAGCTGCGCCCCTATGACGGCAAGGCCTTGAAAGACGGCAAGGTGATCGCCGAGTTCCAGGTGAAGAGCGACGTGTTGTTCGACGAAGTGCGCGCCGGCGGCCGCATTCCGCTGATCATCGGCCGCGGCCTCACCGCCAAGGCGCGCGAAGCGCTGGGCCTGCCGGCGTCCTCGCTGTTCCGCCTGCCGACCAGCCCGGTCGACACCAAGAAGGGTTTCTCACTCGCGCAGAAGATGGTCGGCCGCGCCTGCGGCCTGCCCGAAGGCCAGGGCGTGCGCCCGGGCACGTACTGCGAACCCAAGATGACTTCGGTCGGCTCGCAAGACACCACCGGCCCGATGACCCGCGACGAACTGAAAGACCTGGCCTGCCTGGGCTTCAGCGCCGACCTGGTGATGCAGTCGTTCTGCCACACGGCCGCCTACCCGAAGAAGGTCGACGTCAAGATGCACCACGAGCTGCCTGACTTCATGGCCAACCGCGGCGGCGTCTCGCTGCGTCCGGGCGATGGCGTGATCCACAGCTGGCTCAACCGCCTGTTGACCCCCGACACCGTGGGCACCGGCGGCGACAGCCACACGCGTTTCCCGATCGGCATCAGCTTCCCCGCAGGCTCCGGCCTGGTGGCCTTCGCCGCCGCCACCGGCGTGATGCCGCTGGACATGCCCGAGTCCGTGCTGGTGCGTTTCAAGGGCTCGCTGCAACCTGGTGTCACGCTGCGTGACCTGGTCAACGCGATTCCGCTGTACGCCATCAAGCAAGGCCTGTTGACCGTGGCCAAGCAAGGCAAGAAGAACATCTTCTCGGGCCGCATCCTGGAAATCGAAGGCCTGCCGGACCTGAAGGTCGAACAAGCCTTCGAGCTCAGCGACGCTTCCGCCGAACGTTCCGCCGCCGGCTGCACGGTGCACCTCAACAAAGAACCGATCATCGAATACATCAACAGCAACATCACGTTGATGAAGTGGATGATCGCCGAAGGCTACGCCGACGCACGCACGCTGCAACGCCGCATCGCCGCGCAGGAAGCCTGGCTTGCGGACCCGCAACTGCTCAAGGGCGATGCCGACGCTGACTATGCCGCCGTCATCGAAATCGACCTGGCCGACATCCATGAGCCGATCTGCGCCTGCCCGAACGATCCGGACGACGTAAAGACGCTGAGCGAAGTCGCCGGCGTCCAGATCGACGAAGTGTTCATCGGTTCCTGCATGACCAACATCGGCCACTTCCGCGCAGCCTCCAAGCTGCTCGAAGGCAAACGCGACATTCCGGTCAAGCTGTGGATCGCGCCGCCGACCAAGATGGACGCGCAGCAGCTCACCGAAGAAGGCCACTACGGCGTGTTTGGCAATGCCGGTGCACGCACCGAAATGCCGGGCTGCTCGCTGTGCATGGGTAACCAGGCCCAGGTGCGCGAAGGCGCGACGGTCATGTCGACCAGCACCCGCAACTTTCCGAACCGTCTGGGCAAGAACTCCAACGTCTACCTCGGCAGCGCCGAGCTGGCCGCGATCTGCTCGCGCCTGGGCCGCATCCCGACGAAGGAAGAGTACATGGCCAGCGTTGGCGTGCTCGATGCGTCCAGCAGCCAGATCTACCAGTACCTGAACTTCGACAAGATCGACGACTACAAGTCGGTGGCCGACGGCGTCACCGCCTGACGGTTTTCCGCCTCGCTCAAAAAGCCCCGCTGCCGCGGGGCTTTTTTCATGGGGTGGTCTCCTACAGGCTTGTCCGCAGCTTCGCCAGCGCCGTGTAGGCGGTTTACGTTTTGTCGCCTTGAGTTACTGGAGAGAAGGAACAAGGCCATGTTCTTGCTGTCCAATGGCGCATGTTTCACATCACGACAAGGACAGTCTTCATGGCCAACTTCACTACCCGGGCTCGGACCTCTTTGCTGGCGGTCGCCGGCGCCGCGGTGCTGCTCAGCGGCTGCGCCAACATGACCGAAACCCAGAAGGGTGCCGGCATCGGCGCGGCTGGCGGTGCGGTGGCGGGCGCGCTGATCGGCGGCAACCGCACGGGCGCGGCCATCGGTGCCGGTGTGGGCGCACTCGGTGGCTACATCTGGTCCAAGCACATGCAAGACAAGAAGCTCGCCATGGAACGCGCCACCGCCGGCACCGGTGTGGATGTGGTCCAGACCAGTGACAACCAGCTCAAGCTGAACATCCCGAGCGACATCTCGTTCGACACCGGCCGTGCCGACATCAAGCCGAACCTGCGGCCGATCCTCGACCAGTTCGCCAACGGCCTGCGCGACCAACCCAACACCGAGGTGCGCATCATCGGCCACACCGACAGCACCGGGTCCGACGCCATCAACAACCCGCTGTCGATGAACCGCGCCGTGAGCGCACGCGACTACCTGGCCTCGCGCGGTGTCGACTACACCCGCATTGCGGTCAACGGCGTCGGCTCTCGCGAACCCATCGCCGACAACAACGCCGAAGCCGGCCGCGCACGCAACCGCCGGGTTGAAATCTTCCTGGCCGAGCGTGCGGTTTCCCAGGCTCGGTAAAACGATTCGCACATAAAAAAAGGCCCCGAGAGGGGCCTTTTGGGGTCTGCGTGAAGTGACTCAGGACTTGGCGAGCAGCTTGAAATGCTGCACGTTCGGCGGGCCGTCGAAAAACGGGCCGACGATGGCGCGCCACTCGGCAAAGATCGGCGACTCGCGAAAGCCCACGGTGTGGTCTTCCAGCGTCGTCCAGAAGATTTGCAGGATGTAGCGCTCCGGCGTTTCGATGCCCTTGTTGACACTGAAACCCTCGAAGCCCTTGGCCTTGCTGATCACGGTGGCCAGGCCGCGCTGGATGGCTTCGTCGAATGCGGCTTGCTGACCGGCTTTGATGCGGATGTCGGCGAGTTCGAGGATCATGTGTTGGCTTGTCCCAAGTGTGTTTATAAAACTTCGCTGGCGAAGTCGGCCAGCCGCGAACGTTCGCCGCGCGCCAGCGTGATGTGGCCGCTGTGGGGCCAGCCCTTGAACTTGTCGACCGCGAACGTCAGGCCCGAAGAGCCTTCGGTCAGGTAGGGCGTGTCGATCTGCTGCAGGTTGCCCATGCAGACGATCTTGGTGCCCGGACCGGCGCGGGTGATCAGGGTCTTCATCTGCTTGGGCGTCAGGTTCTGCGCCTCGTCGATGATCACGTACTTGTTGAGGAAGGTACGGCCGCGCATGAAGTTCATGCTCTTGATCTTGATGCGCGAGCGGATCAGTTCGTTGGTGGCGGCACGGCCCCATTCACCGGCGCTGGTTTCGGTCTTGGCCAGCACTTCGAGGTTGTCGTCGAGCGCGCCCATCCAGGGGCCCATCTTTTCCTCTTCGGTGCCCGGCAGGAAGCCGATGTCTTCGCCCACGCTCACCGTGGCACGGGTCATGATGATCTCGGTGTAACGACGGTCGTCCAGCACCTGCGTCAGGCCCGATGCCAGCGCCATCAGCGTCTTGCCGGTGCCGGCGTTGCCGGTCAGGGTGACGAAGTCGACTTCGGGGTCGAGCAGCAGGTTCATCGCGAAGTTCTGCTCGCGGTTGCGCGTGGTCACACCCCAGACGGCATGCTTCAGGTGGTTGTAGTCCTTCAGCGTTTTCAGCACGGCCGTCTTGGCGCGGATTTCGGTCACGCGGGCATACAGGCTCGGTTCGCCAGGGGCCTCGAAGTAGACGAACTGGTTGATCAGAAGCTCGGGCACGATCGGGCCGGTGATGCGGTAGAAGGTATGCAGGCCCTGCTGCCAGCTCTCCACCGTCTTGCCGTTCTTGCTCCAGAAGTCGACTGGCAGGGCCAGCGCGCCGGAGTAGAGAAATTCACCGTCTTCCAGGGCCTTGTCGTTCTGGTAGTCCTCGGCGCCCAGGCCCAGCGCACGCGCCTTGACGCGCATGTTGATGTCTTTGGACACCAACACCACTTCACGCGGCGCATGCTGTTGGCGCAGCGCCTCGACCACGCCGAGAATCTGGTTGTCGGCCTTGCCCTGCGGCAGGCTGGTGGGCAGCTTGTAGTCGAGCACCTGGGTCTGGAAGAACAGCTTGCCCTGGGCCTCGCGGTGGCCGGTGGCGTCCAGCGGCAGGCCGGTGGCAATGTCCTGTTCCTTGGCCGCCGCCAGCGCGTCCAGCGTGCGGCTGGTCTGGCGGGCATTGCGCGCGACTTCGGTCATGCCCTTCTTGTGGCTGTCGAGTTCTTCCAGCACGATCATCGGCAGGAAGATGTCGTGTTCCTCGAAGCGGAACAGGCACATCGGGTCATGCATCAGCACATTGGTGTCGAGCACGAACAGCTTGGCCGGGCCGGCCGGTTTGACCGTTTTGCGTTTCGGCGCGGGCTCGCGCAGCAGGGCACCACGGTCGCGGCCGCCGGCTTCTTCGGTTGCGGTCGAGCGGGTTTCCACCTGGACGGGAGCCGGGTGTTCCTTGGCGGCCACGGGCGCGCGCGGCGCGATGACCGGCTCGGCCGGCAACTGCCGAGCCTGGGGTTTTTCGTCGGCAAGGGATGCGCCGTCGCGGGTCTTTTTCGTACGGCTGGGTTTGGTGGCTGCGCGAACCGGTGCGTCGTAGTCTTCGCGGGCCAGGGACGCGGCGCGCTTGGTAGGGGCGGGGGGCAATGGCATGTGGCGTTGGGCTCGCAAAAAAGATCGTTGAAGGATCGAAAAACAAAAAAGCCGACCAGGAGGCCTGGACGGCTTTTCAGGGGGAACGCAAGGTCGAAAACTCTAACTGCATGGAATCATTATGCATGACCCGGAAGACCCCGCCACCGGCAGGCAGACCCGCGCCGGACTCGGCGGTTTCTGCACCGTTTGATCCAGGATCAAACGGCTTTCTTGAGGTCCTTGACGGCTTGCAACACGTCGTCCACATGGCCCGGCACCTTGAGGCCACGCCATTCGTTCTTGAGCAGGCCATCGGCACCGATGAGGAAGGTGCTGCGCTCGATGCCCTTGACCTTCTTGCCATACATGATCTTGTTCTTGACCACGCCGAACATGTGGCACATTTTTTCTTCGGTATCGGCAATCAGCTCGAAAGGCAACTCAAGCTTGGTCTTGAATTCGTCGTGCGACTTCATGTTGTCGCGCGACACGCCGAACACCGTGGCGCCGGCTTTCACGAATTCCTTGTGTTTGTCCCGGAACTGCATCGCTTCGGTGGTACAACCGGGCGTGTTGTCTTTCGGGTAAAAATACAGGATGACGACTTTGCCGAGGTGGGTGGTGTTCGAGACCTTGACGCCGCCGGTTGCGTTGGCTTCAAATTCTGGGATGGGTTTATTGACAACGATCGCCATATAGCTTTGAATCTCTTTTGACAGGATGTGGTCGTTGAAAGTTGGAATCGGCTGGCATCACGCGAGGTAAGCTGTTAACGTCTCGTCTTGCGCGCAACTTGAACATCAAGCCAAGCCTATAGACTGAAAACACCAGGGCTTCCCCTCACACGCCACACCACAAAAGCCTGCCCGCCCCTTCAGCGCAACCGACCTTCTGGCTTCTTCGAACTGCAACCCGCGATTTTACTCTGAAAACCCGCTCAGGCCTCGGGCTCGAGCAGCAAAGCCACAACCACGTGCCGGCCTTCCTGTGCCAGGATGTTGTAGGTTCGGCATGCGGCGCGCGTGTCCATGGTCTCCAGGCCCAGGCGCTGGGCGATCAGCGGCTTGAGCCAGGCCGGCTGCGGAAAGCGGATCCGCTCGCCGCTGCCGAAGATCACCAGCTCGGGTTTGAGTGCGGCCAGCGCCTCGAAATGCGCCGGCGTCAGTTCTTCGAATGCGCTGCAATGCCAGTCCACCTGCTCGCCGCGCGAACCAATGATCACGCTGTGGTTGACTTTCTCGGTGTTGACGGCCACCCAGCCGGGGCCGTAGCCGGTGATGGCCTGGACGTCGAATTTGTCGGGTTGGAGTTTCATGGCGCGGGCCGTACTTGGTAAGGCTCGGTAGAGGGTTGCACCGCCCGGGAGGCCGGCAGAAATGTGGTCCAATTATAGGTTTCGCCATTGCAGACGCCCGCATCCGCAGTGTCTGGGGACTTTGCACACCGCTTTCGGTAACCCATGAAGACCATTCAAAAATCCGCCAAGCTGGCCAGCGTTTGTTATGACATCCGTGGCCCCATCATGGACGCCGCGCGCCAGATGGAAGAAGAAGGCCAGAAGATCATCAAGCTCAACATCGGCAACCTGGCCGTGTTCGGCTTCGATTCGCCCGAGGAAATCCAGCAGGACATGATCCGCAACCTGCCGAATTCGGCAGGTTATTCCGACAGCAAGGGCATCTTCGCGGCGCGCAAGGCGGTGATGCACGAGACGCAGAAGCAGGGCATCGCCGGCGTCACGCTCGACGACATCTACCTCGGCAACGGCGCGAGCGAACTCATCGTCATGGCCACCAACGCCTTGCTCAACGATGGTGATGAACTGCTGCTGCCCGCGCCCGACTACCCGCTGTGGACCGCCGCCGTGAGCCTGTCGGGCGGCACGCCGGTGCACTACATCTGCGACGAATCGAATGGCTGGATGCCCGACCTGGACGACATCAAGGCCCGCATCACGCCGCGCACCAAGGGTATCGTGGTCATCAACCCCAACAACCCGACCGGCGCGCTGTATTCCGACGAACTGCTCAAAAGCATCGTGGCCCTGGCACGCCAGCACGGCCTGGTGATCTTCGCCGACGAGGTCTACGACAAGGTCTTGTACGACGGTGTCAAACACACGGCCATGGGCTCGCTCAGCGACGACGTGTTGACGCTGACCTTCAACTCACTCTCGAAGAGCTACCGCTCCTGCGGCTACCGCGCGGGCTGGCTGGTCGTCTCCGGCGAGAAGAAGCCGGCGCGTGACTACATCGAGGGCCTGAACATGCTCTCGAACATGCGCCTGTGCGCCAACGTGCCGGGCCAGTGGGCGATCCAGACCGCGCTCGGCGGCTACCAGAGCATCAACGACCTGGTGAACCCGGGCGGCCGTCTGCGCCGCCAGCGCGACCTGGCCTATGAACTCATCACCGCGATTCCGGGCGTGAGCTGCGTCAAACCGCAGGCCGCGCTGTACATGTTTCCGAAGCTCGACCCCAAGGTCTATCCGATCGAAGATGACCGGCAGTTCTTCCTGGAGCTGCTGCAGGAAACCCGGGTGATGCTGGTGCAGGGCACCGGCTTCAACTGGGCCACGCCGGACCACTTCCGCATCGTGTTCCTGCCGCATGAAGACGATCTGCGCGAAGCCATCGGCCGCATTGCCAAGTTTCTCGAGCACTACCGCAAGCGCGTCGCCTGACGCGGCTGCAGCGCGCGCCACCGCCACTTTTAACCCTGAACCTTCCTATGAAATCCATCCAAGTTGGCCTCCTCGGCATCGGTACCGTCGGCAGCGGCGTCTTCAACGTCCTGAAGCGCAACCAGCCTGAAATCATGCGTCGCGCCGGACGCGGCATCGAGATCACCATGGTGGCCGACCTGGATACCGCCCGTGCGCAGGGCATCGTCGGCGAAGGCGTGAAGGTAGTGAACGACGCCCGCGCCATCATCGCCAACCCCGACATCGACATCGTCATCGAACTCATCGGTGGCTACGGCATCGCCAAGGCCCTGGTGCTCGAAGCCATCGCCGCCGGCAAACACGTGGTCACCGCCAACAAGGCGCTGCTGGCCGTGCACGGCACCGAGATCTTCGCGGCGGCGTCAAGCAAGGGTGTGATGGTGGCCTTCGAGGCCGCGGTGGCCGGCGGCATCCCCATCATCAAGTCGCTGCGTGAAGGCCTGACCGCCAACAGCATCCAGTGGATCGCCGGCATCATCAACGGCACCACCAACTTCATCCTGTCCGAGATGCGCGACAAGGGCCTGGATTTCGACGTGGTGCTGAAGGAAGCCCAACGCCTGGGCTACGCCGAAGCCGACCCGACCTTCGACATCGAAGGTGTGGACGCGGCGCACAAGGCGACCATCATGTCGGCCATCGCCTTCGGCATTCCGGTGCAGTTCGACAAGGCCTATGTGGAAGGCATCACCAAGCTCGGCGCGGCCGACATCAAGTACGCCGAGCAGCTCGGTTACCGCATCAAGCTGCTGGGCATCACCAAACGCACGGCCAAGGGCATCGAGCTGCGTGTGCACCCGAGCCTGGTGCCGGCCAAGCGCCTGATCGCCAATGTCGAAGGCGCGATGAACGCGGTGATGGTGCAGGGCGATGCTGTCGGCACCACGCTGTATTACGGCAAGGGCGCGGGCAGCGAGCCCACCGCCAGCGCGGTGATCGCCGACCTGGTCGACATCACCCGCCTGCACACCGCCGACCCGCTGCAGCGCGTGCCGCACCTGGCCTTCCAGCCCGATGCCATGAGCGACCTGCAGGTGCTGCCGATGAGCGAGATCGTCACCAGCTACTACCTGCGCCTGCGCGTGGCCGACGAGGCCGGCGTGCTGGCCAAGGTGACTGGCCTGCTGGCCGGTGCCGGCATCAGCATCGACGCGGTGCTGCAGCGCGAGGCCGACGAGGTCGGCGGCGAAGGATCGACCCAGACCGATGTCATCATCCTGACCCATGACTGCGTGGAAGCCAAGATGGACGCCGCCATCGCCCAGATGCAGGCGCTGCCGACCGTGCTGGCGCCGATCACGCGCATCCGCAAGGAGGAACTGGCCTGATGAACTACCTCTCCACCCGCGGCACCGACCAGCAGGGTCGCTCCGCTTCCGCCACACCGCGCAAATTCTGCGAAATCCTGCTCGAAGGCCTGGCGCCCGATGGCGGCCTGTACCTGCCGGAAGCCTATCCGCAGGTGAATGACGCCACGCTCACGCGCTGGCGCAAGGTCTACCGCGACCAGGGCTACGCCGAGCTCGCATTCGAGATCCTGTCGCTCTACATCGACGACATTCCGGCCGACGACCTGCGCGCGCTGTGCCAGAAGACCTACACCGCCGAAGTCTTCGGCACCGGCGAGATCGTGCCGCTGCGCCATCTTGAAGACCCTTCGACAGGCTCAGGACAGGCGGCTTTCTATCTGGAAGCCCTGTCCAACGGCCCGACGCTGGCCTTCAAGGACATGGCCATGCAGCTGCTGGGCAACCTGTTCGAATACGAGCTGGCGCGCCGCGGCGAGACGCTCAACATCTTCGGCGCCACCAGCGGCGACACCGGCAGCGCGGCCGAATACGCGATGCGCGGCAAGCAGGGCGTGCGCGTCTTCATGACTTCGCCCAAGGGCCGCATGAGCCCGTTCCAGCAGGCGCAGATGTTCAGCCTGATGGACGCGAACATCTTCAACATCGCCATCGACGGCGTGTTCGACGACTGCCAGGACATCGTCAAGGCGGTGTCCAACGACCTGGAATTCAAGCGCCAGTACAAGATCGGCACGGTCAATTCGATCAACTGGGCGCGGCTGCTGGCCCAGGTGGTTTACTACTTCGCAGGTTATCTCCAGGCAACCGAGTCGAATGCGCAGAAGGTCAGCTTCACCGTGCCGTCGGGCAACTTCGGCAACGTCTGCGCCGGCCATGTGGCCCGCATGATGGGGCTGCCGATCGACAAGCTGGTGGTGGCCACCAACGAGAACGACGTGCTCGACGAATTCTTCCGCACCGGCGTGTACCGCGTGCGCGGCAGCGCCGACACGCATGAGACCTCGAGCCCGTCGATGGACATCTCCAAGGCCTCGAACTTCGAGCGTTTCGTCTACGATCTGCTCGGCCGCGACGGCGCCCGCACCAGGGATCTGTTTGGCGCGCAGCTGTCGGGCCAGGGCAGGTTCGACCTCGGCACCGACCCGGCCTTCAAGGACGCGGCCGCACGTTATGGGTTCAAAAGCGGCAAGAGCACCCATGCCGACCGCCTGGCCACCATCAAGGACACCTTCGACCGCCACGGCGTGATGATCGACACCCACACCGCCGACGGCGTGAAGGTGGCGCAGGCCTGCCGCCAGGCGGGCGTGCCGATGATCGTGCTGGAAACCGCGCTGCCGATCAAGTTCGCCGCCACCGTGCAGGAAGCATTGGGCCGCGAGCCCGAGCGGCCGGCCAAGTTTGTCGGTATCGAGGCACTGCCGCGCCGTGTGGTCGATCTGCCGGCCGACGCCGCCGTGGTCAAGGAATTCATTGCCAAGCACTGTGCCTGAAGGAGTCTGTGCGGTAGGCTGTCGTCATGATGGTGTACCCGTTGGCATGAGGTGGTGGGCATGAAAGTCGTCGGTTTCGCCGGTTATTCGGGTGCGGGCAAGACCACGCTGCTCGAGCGCTTGATCCCGGCGCTCAAGGCCCATGGGCTGCGGGTTTCCGTGGTCAAGCATGCGCACCACCGTTTCGACATCGACCACCCCGGCAAGGACAGTTACCGCCACCGCGAGGCCGGCGCCTACGAGGTGCTGATCGCGTCCGACAAGCGTCTGGCCCTGATGCGCGAGTTCGAGGCGCCCACGCCGCTGTCGGTGCACCAGCTGATTGCCGAGCTCGACCCGGCCATCGACTGGGTGCTGGTCGAGGGCTTCAAATTCAGCGATCTGTTCAAGGTTGAAGTCTGGCGCGCTGCAGCCGGCCAGCCGGCGCGTTATCCTGAGGACGGCAAGGTGATGGCCATCGCCACCGACGCACCCGAGCGCCTGCCCGCGGCCACGCTGCGCGAAGTGCTCGATGTGGATGACGCGCCGGCCATCGCCGCCTGGTTGGTCGCCAACCAGGACCTGTTCGAATACCGCATGTTGAGACTGCCATGAATGCTACTTTCACACCCAAGCCGCTGAAGTCGCTCGATGACGCCATGGCCGAGCTGCTGGCCCAGGCCGTGCCGCTGAGCGCGTCTGAACACGTCTCCACCTTCGACGCCGATGGCCGCGTGCTGGCCCGCGACGTGGCATCAGGGCTGCAGGTGCCGCCGATGGACAACAGCGCCATGGACGGTTATGCCGTGCGCTGTGCCGACGTGCCGGCCGCCGGCACGGTGCTGCCGGTGTCGCAGCGCATTGCCGCGGGCGCGATCGGCACCGATTTGGCCCCCGGCAGCGTGGCGCGCATCTTCACCGGTGCGCCGATCCCGCCCGGTGCCGATGCCGTGGTGATGCAGGAAGACTGCGAAGTGCTGAGCGAACCGGAAAATTCCGTGCGCATCCAGCGCCTGCCGGTGCCCGGCAAGTCGATCCGCCGCGCCGGCGAAGACGTGGCCCTGGGCGCGGTGGTGTTGTCCAAAGGCACGCGCCTCGGCCCGGCCGAGCTGGGCCTGGCCGCCAGCATCGGCATGGACCGCCTCGATGTCGTGGCCAAGCCGCGCGTGGCGCTGTTTTCCACCGGCGACGAACTGGTGATGCCCGGCGCCGTGCCGCCGGCCGAGATGAAACCCGGCGCCATCTACAACTCCAACCGCTTCTTCCTGCGTGCGCTGCTGCAGCGCCTGGGCTGTGTGGTGACCGACTTCGGCATCGTGCCCGACCAGCGCGCCGCCACGCTGCAGGCGCTGCGCGACGCGAGCCTGGCGCACGACCTGATCCTGACCAGCGGCGGTGTTTCGGTCGGCGAGGAAGATCACGTCAAGCCCGCGGTGCAGGAGCTGGGCGAACTCAATCTCTGGCAGATTGCCATCAAGCCCGGCAAACCCTTCGCCTACGGCAAGATCCATTCACCCATCGTCAAGCCCGGCCCGGAGGGCGCGCCCTGCCACTTCATCGGCCTGCCGGGCAATCCGGTGTCGAGTTTCATCACCTTCGTGCTGCTGGTGCGGCCCTTCCTGTTGAAGCTGCAGGGCGTGCAGCGGGTGGCTCCGGTGCCGGTGGCCCTGCCCGCGCATTTCGACTGGCCGCGCGCCGACAAGCGCCGCGAGTTCCTGCGTGTGCGGCGCAATGCGGCTGGCGGCGTGGAGCTGTTTCGCAACCAGGGTTCGGGCGTGCTCACCTCCACCGTCTGGGGCGACGGCGTGGTCGACGTGCCGCCGGGGCAGGCCATCGTGCGCGGCGAGATGGTGCAGTTCATCTCCTTTGCCGAGTTGCTCGCATGAGGCTCACCGTCAGGTACTTCGCCTCGATCCGCGAGGCCCTCGGCACCGGCCAGGAAGTGCTGGACACCCGCGCCGCCAGCTTGGCCGCGCTGCGCGACGAACTGATCCAGCGCGGCGAGGCCTATGCCGGCAGCCTGGCGCGCGGCAAGTCGGTGCGCATGGCGCTGAACCAGGTGATGCGCCAGGAAGACGCGGCGCTGGCCGAAGGTGACGAGGTGGCGTTTTTCCCACCCGTCACCGGCGGCTGACCCGCTTCAGCCGAGCAGGGCCTGGTCCACCGCCAGCAGCCGCGCCAGCAAGGCCTCGCTGGCCGGCGTCATCGGCGGGCGAAACTCCAGCGCCATCGCGCCGTGGTGCGCCAGCACCGCCTTCAGCGGGGTCGGGTTCGGCTCGGCGAAAACACCTTGTATCCACGGCTGCAGCGGCAGCCACAGCGCCCGGGCTTCGGCGATGCGCTCTTCGGCCAGCAACTGCATCACGCGCGCGAACCGGCGGGTATGCCGGTGTGCGCTGGCCGCGATGGCACCGGCGCCGCCGAGCGCCATCGTGGTGAAGATCTGCGCGTCTTCGCCGGCCAGCACCTGGAGCCGGCCATCGGCCAGCAGCGCCTGGGTCTTGGCCGCATCGCCGCCGCAGTCCTTCAGGGCCTGGATGCGCGGGTGCGCGGCCAGCGCCAGCAGTGTGTCCAGCGCCAGCTTGACGCCGGTGCGGTAGGGAATGTCGTAGAGCACCAGCGGCACCGGGCTGGCGTCGGCCAGCGCGGTGAACCACTGCAGCAGCCCGGCCTGCGCTGGCCGCACATAACAGGGCGCGGCCACCAGCAGGCCCGCCACCGGCCGGCTGGTGGCGGCCCGCAGCTTTTCCAGCAGATGCGGCAAGTGGTAGCCCGACAAGCCCATCAGCACCGGCAGCCCCTCGGCCGCGGCGATCACGGTGTCGAGCACGGCCAGCTGTTCGCCGTCGTCGAGCGCGGCGGCCTCGCCGGTGCTGCCACAAGCCACGAAGCCGGCGATACCCTCGGGCCGCAGCGCACGCACGAGTGCGGCCAGCGCGGCGTGGTCGACCGCGCCGTCACGGAACGGGGTGACCAGCGGGATCCAGAGGCCGGCGAACGAAGTTGAGGCGCTTGCCGCCGGGGAAGAAGAATGCAGAGTAGCCACGCGCGATATCCTTTTTGAGAAAAGCAGACCGATGGAAAACCACCGTCAGAAGTGCGCGGGGACCGAAGACAGGCCTTGATCAGATGTCGGGGCCAGACCGTGGGCAGTTCCGTCGCTCATCTCAGAACGTGTTGACGATCTATCCGGGGTCGCGTTGGGGCGCAATCGGGATGAGGGTGGTGCCAATGTCGTGCGGCATGGGCTGCTGCCCATGCAATCGACTTGGTGCCGCCCTCGCCCGATTTCGCCCCAACCCGAAGGGCAAGTCCCTTTTCGGGCGATCTGTGTCGTTGCGGCGCTTGCCCATAGCAAGCTATGGGCGGCGCACCGCGCCTAACAGCTCATCCCGAAAAGGGACTTGCGCGACCCCGGATAGATCGTCAACACGTTCTGAGGACGGAACCCTTGCTCCGGTCAGATGAGCAACAGTTTTTCGGATTTTTTGGCCAGGGCCGCAACGTTCGGCGCGCTGCTGCGCGTCAAGCGGGGCTGGGAAATTTGCTGGCCAAACATGGGCGCTAGTTTATCTCGAATGCCGATCTGCCCTTTGGGTGATGGGCCACAATGGCGGCATGGCCCTTCCGCGCGTTTCCATCCAGACCGAAGATTTCGACCTCGGCGCCGAGGTCGCGGCCCTGCGCCGGGACGATCCGCGCGTGGGGGCCGTCTGCAGCTTCATCGGCACCGTGCGTGATCGCCATGGTGCTGCCAAGGTCGGCGAAGTAAGTTCCATGGAACTCGAGCACTACCCGGGCATGACCGAGAAGTCGATCGAGGCCATGATCGACCAGGCCCTGCAACGCTTCGACATCTTCGCCGCGCGGGTGGTGCACCGTGTCGGCCTGTTGCGCCCGCTCGACCAGATCGTGCTGGTGGTGGTGTCGTCGGCGCACCGTGGCGAAAGTTTCCAGGCCTGCGAATTCCTGATGGACTACCTGAAGACCCAGGCCCCGTTCTGGAAGAAAGAGCAGACCGCCGAAGGCGCGCGCTGGGTCGATGCCCGGGTCAGCGACGATGCGGCGCTGGCGCGCTGGGGCATTGCCGCGGCGAACCTGCCCGATTAGTTCAGGTATTTCGGCCGCTCTTGGCCGGCCGCGAAGTCGGCCTCGGCTGCGGGTGCATCCGCGGCTGCCCTGGCCGCACCCAGAGCCCATTGCGCGTGCTGCAGGGCCTGCTCAAGCAGGTGCACCAGCCCATGGCTGAGCTGTGGCGCCAGCTCCAGCTGGAATCCGCGCTGTGACGCGCCGGCGCTGGGTTTTTCGCGAAAATGGATACGCAGTTGCTGGCCTTGCGGCGAACGCAGCGGTGTCAGTTGCACCTCGCCCACCAGCAGGGGCTCGGGGCCGAGCGGCAGCGCGGCGTCCTGCGCGGCATAGGGTTTCGAGAAGTCACTGCTCTGCAGCGAGGCCTCGCGCTGGAATTCGGCCAGCATTTGCCGTGTGGCGGCATCCGTCAGCGGTGTGGCCGCCTGGCCCTGCAGCACCGCGCCGGCGGCCACCGCCTGTTTCAACACCGGCCACAGGCCGAGCATCAGCCGGCGTGTGAGCCACAGGCGCATTTCTTCGCCCTCGGTGGTGCTGATGCGCAGCAAAATGCGGTCTTGCTCGGAGAGGTAGGTGACCGACATCTGGTGGACGTTCATCACTTGATTTTAGTCAAGCCACGGCAGGGGCAAGGCAGCGACGATCTTGAAAACCCTTGCCACGGCCTCAGCTAGACAGCAATTCGGAGATCACACACCCATGCGGCAAGACAAACTCACCACCAAGTTCCAGGAAGCCCTGAGCGACGCCCAGTCGCTGGCCCTGGGCAATGACAATGCCTACATCGAAGCCGTGCACCTGCTGGCCGCCATGCTCGGCCAGGACGATGGTCCGCGCGCGCTGTTGCAGCGTGCCGGCGCCAATGTCGGCGGTCTCGCGCAGGCGGCAGACGCGGCCATCAAGAAGCTGCCGCAAGTGCAGGGCCACGACCAGGTGCAGGTCGGCCCCGACTTGGCCAAGCTGCTGCAGGCCACCGAGAAGGAAGCCATCAAGCGCAACGACCAGTTCATCGCCGGCGAACTGTTCCTGCTGGCGCTGGCCGACAGCAAGGCCGATATCGGCAACCTGGTGCGCGCCCACGGCGTTACCCGCAAGTCGCTCGAAGCCGCCATCGATGCCGTACGCGGCGGCCAGGGCGTGAACAGCGCCGATGCCGAAGGCCAGCGCGAAGCCCTCAAGAAATACTGCATGGACCTGACCGAGCGTGCCCGCCTGGGCAAGCTCGATCCGGTGATCGGCCGTGACGAGGAAATCCGCCGCGCCATCCAGGTGCTGCAGCGCCGCACCAAGAACAATCCGGTGCTCATCGGCGAGCCCGGCGTGGGCAAGACCGCCATCGTCGAAGGCCTGGCCCAGCGCATCGTGGCCGGCGAAGTGCCGGATTCACTCAAGGGCAAGCGCGTGCTGTCGCTCGACATGGCCGCGCTGCTGGCCGGTGCCAAGTTCCGCGGCGAGTTCGAGGAACGCCTGAAGAGTGTGCTCAGCGAACTGGCCAAGGACGAAGGCCAGACCATCGTCTTCATCGATGAACTGCACACCATGGTCGGCGCCGGCAAGGCCGAAGGCGCGATGGACGCGGGCAATATGTTGAAGCCCGCGCTGGCCCGCGGCGAACTGCATTGCGTGGGTGCGACCACGCTCGACGAATACCGCAAGTACATCGAAAAGGACGCCGCGCTCGAGCGCCGCTTTCAAAAAATCCTCGTCGGTGAGCCGAGTGTGGAAGCCACGGTGGCGATCCTGCGCGGGCTCAAGGAAAAATACGAGGCGCACCACGGCGTGCAGATCACCGACCCGGCCATCGTGGCCGCGGCCGAACTCAGCGACCGCTACATCACCGACCGCTTCCTGCCCGACAAGGCCATCGACCTGATCGACGAGGCCGCGAGCAAGATCGCCATCGAACGCGACTCCAAGCCCGAGGTCATGGACCGGCTCGACCGCCGGCTGATCCAGCTCAAGATCGAGCGCGAAGCCGTGCGCCGCGAGAAGGACGAGTCTTCCATCAAACGCTTCGCCCTGATCGAGGACGAGATCGTCAAGCTGGAGAAGGAAATCGCCGACTACGACGAGATCTGGCAGTCCGAAAAGGCCCAGGCCCAAGGCAGCGCCCATGTGATGGAAGCCATCGACAAGATGCGTTTCCAGATCGAGGAGCTCAAGCGCAAGGGCGACTTCAACAAGGTTGCCGAGCTGCAATACGGCAAGCTGCCCGAGCTCGAAAAACAGCTCAAGGAAGCGGAAAACAAGGAGTCCAACAAGGGCACGGCCAGCGCGCCGCGGCTGTTGCGCACCCAGGTCGGCGCCGAGGAAATCGCCGAAGTGGTGGCGCGGTCCACCGGCATTCCGGTGAGCAAACTGATGCAGGGCGAGCGCGAGAAGCTGCTGCAGATGGAAGACAAGCTGCACGAACGTGTGGTGGGGCAGGACGAGGCCATCACGGCCGTCGCCAGCGCCATCCGCCGTTCGCGCGCTGGCTTGTCCGATCCGAACCGGCCTACCGGCTCCTTCCTGTTCCTCGGCCCCACGGGTGTGGGCAAGACCGAGCTGTGCAAGGCCTTGGCCGGTTTCCTGTTCGACTCGGAAGACCACCTGGTGCGCATCGACATGAGCGAGTTCATGGAAAAACATTCGGTCGCGCGGTTGATCGGCGCGCCGCCGGGCTACGTGGGCTATGAGGAGGGCGGCTACCTCACGGAAGCCGTGCGCCGCAAGCCCTACAGCGTGCTGCTGCTCGACGAGGTGGAAAAGGCCCACCCCGATGTGTTCAACGTGCTGCTGCAGGTGCTCGACGACGGTCGCCTCACCGACGGCCAGGGCCGCACCGTGGACTTCAAGAACACCGTGATCGTGATGACCAGCAACATCGGCTCACCCATCATCCAGAGCATGGTCGGCCGCGACGCGGAAGACATCAAGGACGCGGTGCAGGACGAGCTGAAAAACTACTTCCGCCCCGAGTTCCTGAACCGCATCGACGAGACCGTGGTGTTCCATGCGCTCGATGCGAAAAACATCGAGGCCATCGCCGCGATCCAGATCAAGGTGCTGCAGGCACGGTTGGCGAAGATGGACCTCACGCTGGAGATTTCGCCGGCGGCGCTGGCCGAGCTGGCCAAGGTCGGCTTCGATCCGGTGTTCGGTGCACGGCCGCTGAAGCGTGCAATCCAGCAGCGCATCGAGAACCCGCTGTCCAAGCTGCTGCTCGAAGGGCAGTTCGCGCCGAAGGACGTGATTCCGGTGGATGTGGACCCGATCCAGGCGCCGGGGCAGTTCAGCTTCGGCCGCACGCTGCATTAACGCAGGGTGGGCAGCCTCCGGGGCTTGGTGCGCTTGGCCCGGTACATCGCGGCGTCGGCCTGCCTGATCAGCGTTTCCGGGTCCGTTCCGTCCTCCGGATAGAGGCTGATGCCGATGCTCACCGACAGGCGCAGTGTGCGCTTGTCCACGGCCATCGGGATGGCCATCGCCGCGCTGACCTTGTCCGCCACACCCTCGGCGTCGGCCACCTGGGCGATGTCGGTCAGCAGGATCAGGAACTCGTCGCCGCCGTAGCGACTCACCGTGTCCACGTCCCTGACCACGCTGGCCAGGCAGCGCGCCGTCTGCCGGAGCACCTCGTCGCCCGCCGGGTGGCCCCAGGTGTCGTTGATGTGCTTGAAGTCATCGACGTCGATGAACAGCAGGGCCAGGCGCGTGCGGCGGCGTTTCGCGTTGGCGATGGCCTGGGCGAAGCGCTCCTGCAGCAGCGCGCGGTTGGGTAACTGCGTCAAGGTGTCCAGCTCGGATGTGCGCGCCAGCTGGTGCAGCGCCTGCATCGCCGAATCGGCATCGGTCTGGTGTTGCATGGCCGCCACCACCAGGCGCTCGTTGACCTCCAGCAAGTGCGCGCGCGAGCTGTTGAGGACTTGCCGGCGGGCTTCGGCGATGTCGCGGTTCAGTCGGGCCAGGACCGCCCGGGCCTCGGCGATCCGCTGCATGAGCGTGGCCAGTTCGTCAGCGGGGCTTGTCGGATAACGATCGGGCATGGCGCGCTGGAGCTCTGCCGCTCAGGGACCAGTATGCCGCTCGCTCGGCGCTGGCCGGCGCTGGGGCGGTCTGCCGCGCTTCATCGGGCCAGCCGCTCCGTGCGCTGGTGGGTGGGCCGCCCGCCGAGCAGGCCGGCCCGGTCGGTCAGCGTCTCGCCGAGGTGGATGCCGTCGCCATCGATGCTGAACAGGCGCATCTCGTCGGAATGGGCGCTGGCGCGGAGCTTCACCACCGCCATCATGCGGCGCAGACGGCTGTCGAGCTCGATGTAGCGCTGCACGATGATGGCGTCGGTGAGGAAGGCGGTGCCGTAGGGGCTGAAGCGCAGGTCGGTGTAGCGGTCTTCGAGCTCGCAGGTCATCATCACCGTGACGCCGGTGCTGGCCAGTGCCGTGACCAGCCGGGACAGGGATTCGCGGAAGTCGTCGCGGAAGGTGGGCGCCAGCGCCAGCTCGAACCCGGAGAGCGAGTCGATCACCACCCGCGTGGCCTTCAGGCGCTGGATTTCCGCGATCAGCAGCAGCACGATCTCGTCGATCGACAAGTCCGGCGCGCGGCTGTCCACGATACCGACCGAGCCGGCGGCGATCAGGTCGGCCACCACCTTGTTGCGCGAGCCGCTGGGCTGCTGCTCGAACGCGGCGATCACGCCGGTCTCGCCCTGGCGCGCCCCTTCCGCCAGGAACGCGGCCGCGAGAATGCTTTTGCCCGAGCCGGAAGGCCCGGCCACCAGCACTGAATAACCGCGCGGCAGCCCGCCGCCCAGCATGAGGTCCAGCGCCGGCACGCCAATGGAGAGACGTTCGGACAGGTGTTCACCTCGTGGCTCAGCTACTGGCGGCGCCAGGCGCTGCCCGACCGGTGCGAACACATGGATGCCCTGCTGGTCGATGCGGAAGGTGTGCAGGCCCGGCAGCGTGGGCTGGCCGCGCATCTTCAGGATCTCCATCTTGCGTACCATGGAGTTGCGCTGCACGCTTTGCCGCACCCAGATCAGGCCGTCGGCCACGGTGAAGACCGGGTTGGCGTCGGTTTCGTTGAAGTACTCGCCGATCAGGAAGGTGGTGGCCTGCCAACTCGTCATCAACATGCCGAGCTGCTGCACGAAGCGCTGCAATTCGCCGTTCGGCTTGCCCTTGATCTGGTTGGCCAGCACCACCGAACGGAAGGAGTCGACGAACACCAGCGCGGGGTTTTGCGCCTGCACTTCGGCCGTGATCTTGGCGAGCACCACGTCCAGGTCGCCCGCGGCGGTTTCATCGGACAGGTTGATGAAACGGATCGACTGGTTGACCTTGCCGCTGTCGAAGAAGGCGAACTGCTGCTGGTAGCGCAGCATCTTCAGCGGCGGCTCGCCGAGCACGGTGAAATACAGCGCGGGCCGCTCGGGGGTGGCCAGCGCGAACATCATCTGGTGCGCGAGCGTGGTCTTGCCGCAGCCCGGCGGGCCGGCAATGAGATTGAAGGAGAACTCGGGAAGGCCGCCGCCCAGCACTTCGTCCAAGCCCGGTACGCCGGTGGTGAGCCGGTTGATCATTACGTGGGTGGTCATTTCGATTTGTCCTGCACGGGCGAGCCGCTGAAGAGGGGAGACCACGTGGTGCCGAGCAGCCTTTGGGTCAGGGACCGGCCAATCAAGCTGTTCAGCAGCTCGTGGAAGGTTTCGAGGGACGCGTCGGTCGCCGCGGCCGCCGTGTCCGCGGGCTGCTGCACCAGCACTTTGCGCAGTTTTCTGAAGCTCACGGATTCGCTGTTGTCCTGCGCCAAGAGCAGACAGGGGTGGCCCCTCCCGGCCACGATCAGGGTGCGGCGGTAGAGTGCGGCCACACCACGCTGGCCGAGCACGGGCGTGAGTGCCTCCACGATGGTTTCCCATCGGGCGATGGCCGCACTGGCGACGAATTCCGCGTCGTCGTTCGGGCTGGCATCGGATTCAAGAGAGGTCATGGGCAGGCCTTTCGTGTGCGGGGGCCTGGTGGGGTTGTCGGACGAATGCCTGATCATCCAGTCGGCCTCGGGCGACCTTGAGCGCCCCCGGCGATGTGTGACGCCAGTCATCGACGGATATCGACCGACGGATGGCTTGGCATCCTCACAGCCTATACCCTTGCACAAGCTTTTTCCGTGCGGTGGCGCACATAACATGCACATCTTGAGTACGCCCGGAGTTCATCTGTTCGGGCGCGACGTAAAACAAAAAATGCAAAACGCAATACCATGGCCACGGTTGTGTTGCCGTGACTGTCAGCATTGGAGACGCCGCATGCCGATCTGGACCGAGGGCCTTCTACACCAGCAGTTGATGGCGCTGATGCTGCTTTGCATCCTGCTCGCGGGCGCGCTGCGCTGGTGGCGGCCGTTGCTGCTCCAGCGTGCATTGCGGCCGAGCTGGATGCTGCTCAATCTCACTGTGCTGGCACAGTTGCTGGCGGTGCTGCTGGCCGCCAACCATCAGATGGCACCGGCGCTGATCTTGCGCAAGCTTGCCGAGGTGCTGTGTGTGTGGGCCGCCATCCAGCTCGGCACGCTGCTGCTGTTTCGCGTGCTGCTGCCGGCGCTGCGCATCCAGTTGCCGCAGATTGCCCATGACCTCACGCTCACCGGCCTGTCGCTGGCCTGGGGCTTGTTATGGCTGCGGCTGGCCGGGGTGGACCCGACGCAGCTGTTCGCCACCTCGGCCATCATGACCGCGGTGCTGGCCTTCGCCATGCAGGACACGCTGGGCAATGTGATGGGCGGGGTGGCGCTGCAGCTCGACAATTCGCTGCGCGTCGGCGAATGGGTGCAGATCGACGACCTCAGCGGCCGGGTGGTGGACGTGCGCTGGCGCTTCACGGAAATCGTCACCCGCAACCGCGAAACCGTGGTGGTGCCCAACAGCTGGCTCATGAAGAACCGCTTTCGTGTGCTGCGCCAACCGCCGGGCCAGCCGCTGCAGTGGCGGCGCATGCTGCATTTCAACATCGACCAGGACGCGGCGCCGGCCAAGGTCTTGCGTGTACTGGAGCAGGCCGTGCGCGACGCCGGCGTGGCGCAGGTGGCCGAGCAGCCGCCGGCCACCGCCGTGCTGATGGAAATCGCCGCCGGTTACCACCACTATGTGCTGCGCTATTGGCTTACCGACCCGCAGGTCGACGACGCGACCGATTCGGTGCTGCGGGTGCATGCGCTGACCGCGCTGGCGCGCGAAGGCATCCGCCTCGGTGTGCCGCTGGCCGAGCGGCTGCTGATCCGCGACGACGAACATTCGCGCGGTGCCCGCGAGCAGCGCGAGATGGCACGCCGCGCCGCCGCGATCCGTGGCATCGCGCTGTTTGCCAATCTGCCCGAGGCCGAGCAGCAGGTATTGGCCGCGCACCTGGTGCACGCGCCTTTCGCGGCCGGCAGTGTGATCACGCGCCAGGGGGCGGTGGCGCATTGGCTGTATCTGGTGCTGCACGGCGAGGCCGAAGTGGTGGTGGAAGGCCGCGGCGGGCGCACCGTGGTGGCGCGGCTGCACGACGGTGAATTCTTCGGCGAGATGGGCCTGCTCACCGGCGAGCCGCGCAGCGCCACCGTGATGGCGGTGACCGATGTGGAGTGTTACCGGCTCGACAAGCAAGGCTTCGGCCAGGTGCTGGCGGCACGGCCCGAGCTGGCCGGCGAAATCTCCACGCTGCTGGCCCAGCGCCGTGCGCAAACCGATGCGCGGCTGCAGCAACTGGCGCCGGCCGCACCGGTGCCGAGCAAGGACTTGCTGGCGCGCATTCACGCGTTTTTTGCGTTGAAGTAGTTCCTATCCCCGTCTTATCCCCGAGCCTGCAGGCGTGCCTTCAGGATTTCAATTTCGTCGAGCAACTGCAGCGCCAGCGCCGCGCCGGCATGGTTCACGCCGAGGTCGCGCTGCAGGCGCACCGCCACCCGCGCGCGCTGCACGTGCCAGCCGGTGAAGCGCCATTGTTCGGGCTGTGTGCCTTGCGGCGTGAGCACGCCTTCCTCGACCATTTCAATGACCAGCTCGGTCCGCACGCGGCAGCGCTGGCACAACTCGGCGAGGCTCAGGTCGGACTGCTCTTCATGGATGGCGCCGGTGATTTCGGCGTGTTGCGGCTGGTTCATGTCGAGGCTCCCAGTTTCGCGCGGGGTTGGAAGGATTTGAACTGCGCGGCCATGTCGCGGTAGAGCTGGTTGGCGGCCTCGCTGTCAGCCGGGGGCAGGGCGATCTGCAGCACGAAATAGAAGTCGCCCGGGGTGTTGCCCGGAATGCCGCGGCCCTTCAGGCGCAGCTTGCGGCCGGCGACCGAGCCGGCGGGAATCTTGAGCTCGACTTCGCCACTCGGCGTGGGCACGACGATCTCGGCGCCGAGCGTGGCCTCCCAGGGGCTGACGGGCAGGTCGAGGTAGACGTCGCGCTTGTCGATGCGGTAGTGGGCATGCGGCTCGAACTCCACTTCGAGGAACAGGTCGCCCGGCTTGCCATTGCCCATGCCCGGCGTGCCACGGCCGGCCAGACGGATGTGCTGCCCGGCGCGCACGCCGCGCGGGATCGTCACGTCGAGCTGCTGTTCGCGCAGCCGTACCCGGCCGTCGTCGTCGCGTTCGGGCACACGCAGCACGATGCGCCGCGTGGTGCCGGCGTAGCTGTCTTCGAGCGCGATCAGCACCTTGGCGTACTGGTCTTCACCGTCGGCCTGGAAGGCATGCGCGTCAGCGCCGCCCACGCCACCCGCACTGCGCGGCTGGGCGCCGCCGAAGCCGTGGCGGAACAGGGTTTCGAAGAAGTCGCTGGCCTCGGCGGCCTCTGCGTCGGTGAACGGCTCGCGCGGATCGCGGCCATGGGCTCTGTTCGCGTTCCAGTCCGGCGGTGGCCTGAATTCCTGGCCCTCGCGGTGGGTGCCCAGTGCGTCGTAGGCCGCGCGTTTTTCAGGGTCCTTCAGCACGGCATAGGCCTCGCCGATGTCCTTGAAGCGCTGCTCGGCACCGGCTTCCTTGTTCACGTCGGGGTGGTTCTTGCGCGCGAGTTGCCGGTAGGCGCGTTTGATGTCTTCGGGCGTGGCGTCGCGGGCCAGGCCCATCACCTTGTAGTAGTCCTTGAATTCCATCATCTGCCCTCAATCTATGGAAAACTGCCCGCGATCTCAACGGGCGGCTTCCTCGGCCATGGTAGCGGCTTCATCCCTGCTGGCTGTGGTCTCTTTGTCGGCCGTGGTCCAATTTGCTTGTGGGGCTTGCGCCCGGTCAAACAGTGGAGGTTTGTTTTGAACGATTTTGTAGCGCAGTTGATCCGGTTCTTGTTGCGGGTCGTGCTGATCGGTTTCGCCCTGGTGTTCGCCGCCAGCCTGCTGGTGGTGGTCTTGCTGTTGGCCTCCGCATGGGGCGTGCGCGCCCTGTGGGCCAAGCTCACCGGCCGCCCGGTCACACCCTGGGTCATGCGGGTCGACCCCGGCGCCGGCTGGAACCGCGTGTTTCGCGCCGGCGACCGCTGGCAGCCCGGTGCGCGGGAGCCGGCTTCGTCCGGGCCGGCACAGCGGGAGCGTGACCTGATCGACGTCACCGACGTACAGGTCAAGGAGCCACGGCCCAACTGACGTGCGACACATTCCCGATGGGGCTGTCCCTGGCCCCGATTCCCATCCGCCAGGCATGACGCCTGATCCGCTGCACCAATTGTTCGAGATGCAGCGGCAAGCCAGCCGAGCCCAGCCCGAAGTGCCGCTGGCCCTGCGGCGCGACCGGCTGGCCCGGCTCGACACCATGCTCCATCAGCATGCGCCCGCGCTTTGTGCCGCTGTGCACGCCGACTTCGGCGTGCGCTCCGCCGCGCTCACCCAGATTGCCGACTTCTTCGTGCTGCGCAACCTGATGGCCCACACGCTGCGCCATCTGCGTGCCTGGATGCGGCCGCAGCGCGTGGCCACGCCGCTCTACCTGCTGCCGGCGCGTGGCCATGTGCAGCGCCAGCCGCTCGGCGTGGTGGGTGTGATCTCGCCGTGGAACTATCCGATCCAGCTCGCCTTCGGCCCGGCGCTGACAGCCCTGGCCGCCGGCAACCGCGTGATGCTCAAGCCCAGCGAGCTGACCCCGCAGACCTCGGCCCTGATGGCCGAGCTGGTGGGCCGCGCCTTCGCGCCCGACGAGTTCTGCGTGGTGCAGGGCGGGGCGGAGGTGGCGGCGGCTTTTGCCGGCCTGCCGTTCGACCACCTGTTCTTCACCGGCTCGACCACGGTCGGCCGCAAGGTCGCGCAGGCAGCGGCAGCCAACCTCACGCCGACCACGCTGGAGCTCGGCGGCAAGTCGCCCTGCATCGTCGACGCCTCATGCCGGCTCGAGGACGCGGCGCTGAAGATCGCGCACGGCAAACTCTTCAATGCCGGCCAGACCTGCATCGCGCCCGACTACCTGCTGCTGCCGCGCGGCCGCGAGGAGGCGTTCACGCAGGCTTTCGCACGTGCCGTGGCCCGGCTGTTTCCGCGCATCGCGGGCAACCCCGACTACACCGCCATCCTCGATGCGCACCAGCACGCGCGGCTGCAGGCGGTGCTGGCCGATGCCGAGGCCCAGGGCGCGACGCTGCAGGTGATCGACCCACACGCCGGCCCGGCCTTCGCCCACGGCGAGGCCGGCATGCCGCTGCAGCGCCAGATGCTTCCGGTGCTGGTGTTCGGTGCCCATGACGGCATGCGGCTGATGAACGAAGAAATCTTCGGCCCGGTACTGCCAGTGTTGCCCTACGACGATCTGGACGCCGCCATTGCCCATGTCAACGCCCGGCCGCGGCCGTTGGCGTTGTATTGGTTTGGCGAAGACCGCCGCGCGCGCGACCAGGTGCTGGCGCAGACAGTCAGCGGCGGCGTGAGCGTGAACGACACACTGACCCACATCGCCCACGAAGGCCTGCCGTTCGGCGGCGTGGGCGACAGCGGCTGGGGTGCCTACCACGGCGAGACCGGTTTCCTGCGCTTCAGCCAGCAGAAGGCGGTGCTGCTGCAGTCGCGCTGGGGGCTGGGCAGCCTGATGTACCCGCCCTATGGTCCGCAGTTGGAGACCGTGATGCGCTGGCTCAAGCGTCTGGGCTGAGGCGCTTGGCCTGGACGTCAATCGACCTTGGCGCCTGAAGCCTTCACCACTTTTTCATATTTGCCCAGTTCGCTGTGCATGAACGCAGCAAAGGCCTCCGGCGTGCTCGGCACGGGTTCGGCCAGCAGATTGGCGAAGCGGGTGTGGGTTTCGGGCGCGTTCAGCGCGGCCACGAAGGCCTGGTTCAGTTTGGCGATCACGTCCTTCGGCGTCTGCGCCGGCGCCACCAGGCCCCACCAGGTGTCGATGGCGAAGCCCTTGAGCGTGTCGGCGATCGGCGGCACGTCGGGCAGGGCGCTGGAGCGGGTGGCGGTGGTCACGGCGATGGCCTTGAGCTTGCCCGAGCGGATGTTGGGCGCGGCCGTGGCCAGGTTGTCGATGTTGAAATCAACCTGGCCCGACAGCAGTGCCAGCTGCGCCGGGTTGCCGCCGTTGTAGGGGATATGCACGGCGAAGATGCCGGCCTGCGCCTTGAACATTTCGCCGGCCAGGTGGCCCGCGCTGCCGTTGCCGCCCGAGCCGTAGTTGAGCTTGGCCGGGTTGGCCTTGGCATAGGCGATGAGATCGGCCAGCGTCTGGATCTTGAGCCGGTTCGCGGTGTCGGCGTTCATCACCAGCACATTGGGCACCCGCACCATCTGGGTGACGGGGGCGAAGTCGGTGGCCGCGTTGAACGGCATCTTGCTGTAGAGCCAGGGGTTCACCGCATGGGTGGCGGTGGCGGCGATGCCGATGGTCAGGCCGTCGGGCGCGGCCTTGGCCACCGCGTCGGCGCCGATGTTGCCGCCGGCGCCGGGGCGGTTTTCGATGATCACCGGGCCGAGCGCGTCCTTCACGCGTTCGGCCAGGATGCGCGCGGTCACATCGATCGGGCCGCCTGCCGCGTAGGGCACGATGATGCGCAGCGGCCGGGTCTGGGCCTGGGCGCCGCCCATGGCGGTGGCTGCCAGAGCGGCGGCGAACGAAAGCAGTTGTCTCTTGTGCATTTTGTGTAGGGCCGGGGTAGTGGCGTTCTAAGGCTGGGCCTTGTCGGCCTCGGAGGTGAATGCGTCGGCGAAGAATTCCTCGTTGTCGAGGCCGGCCAGCCGGGTGTAGGCCGCGCGTGCCGATTCGACCACGATGGGCGCGCCGCAGGCATACACCTGGTAGCCCGACAGGTCGGTAATGTCGTCGAGCACGGCCTGGTGCACGAAGCCGGTACGGCCGGTCCAGTTGTCTTCGGGCAGGGCGTTGGAGACCACCGGCACATAACGCAGGTTGGGCATCTCGGCCAGGCGTTCCTTCACCCAGGCGTCCATGTACAGGTCGCCGGGGCGGCGGCCGCCCCAGTACAACACGGCCGGCCGGCTGATGTTCTTGAGCAGCATGTGTTCGATCACGGCCTTGATCGGCGCAAAGCCCGTGCCCGAGGCCAGCAGCACGATGGGCTTGTCGGAGTCTTCGCGCAGGAAGAAGCTGCCGTAGGGGCCTTCGATGCGCAGGATTTCCTTTTCCTTCATCGCGCCGAAGACATGGTCGGTGAACTTGCCGCCGGGCATGTGGCGGATGTGCAGTTCGATGCCGGGGTTGGCCGGCGCCACACCTTCCACGGGCTCTGGCCGGGCCACCGGCGCGTTGGCCATGCTGTAGCTGCGCCGGGCGCCGTCGCGCAGGATGAACTCCACATACTGGCCGGCGTGGTAGCGCAGCGTGTCGTTGGCCGGCAGTTGCAGGCGGACCACCATGACGTCGGTCGAGACCTTCTCCAGGCTGCTCACGCGCGAGGGCATTTTCTTGATCGGGAAGGCGCTTTCGTCCGTCACCTGGCGCGACTCCAGCACCACGTCGGACAGCGGCGTGGCGCAGCAGGTCAGCACCAGGCCGGCGGCCTCTTCTTCGGGGCTCAGGGCCTTGCCCTGGTGCGGGCCGTGGACCACGCGGCCTTCGAGCTTCTTGCATTTGCAACTGCCGCAGGCGCCGTCCTTGCAGCCATAGGGCAGGCCCACGCCCTGGCGGATGCCGGCGGCCAGGATGGATTCGCCGGCCTTGGCGCTGAAGCTGCGGCCGCTGGGCAGGACGCTGACGTTGAAATCGGGCTGGGCCGGGGCCGCGGCGGAGGCCTCGTTATGGCTGCTCATCTTTTCGTTATCCTCAGAGGACTCTCTGTTCACAATCCCCGATTTTGCCTTCAAACCAATCTCCCCTCGGCGCGCTGCCGGCGCGCTTTCGCCGCGCGCGCGTGCTCATCGTCGGCTGCGGCGACGTCGGCCTGCGGGTCGCGCAGGCCCTGCCGCGCCCGGTGCGCCTGCTGGCGCTGACCTCGTCGGCCGACCGCCAGGACACCCTGCGTGCCCACGGCATCACGCCGCTGCGCGGCAATCTCGACCGGCCGGCTTCATTGCGTCGCCTGGCCGGCCTGGCCACGCGGGTGATCCATCTTGCGCCGCCGCCCGGCGAGGGCCGGGGTGACCCGCGCACCCGCGCGCTGCTGCGGGCCCTGCAGCGCCGCAGCGCGCCCGCTGCCCTGGTCTATGGCTCGACCAGCGGCGTATATGGCGATTGCGGGGGCGAAGTCGCTGCCGAGACGCGTGTACTGGCGGCCTGCACCGAACGCGCCCAGCGGCGTGTCGACGCCGAGGCCTCCGTGCGCTTCATGGGCCGGGCCTCTCGCCATGCGGGCACGGTGCGCGCCAGCATCCTGCGCATTCCCGGCATCTACGCCCCCGACCGCGAGGGCGGTACGCCGCTGGCCCGGCTGCAGAAGGGCACGCCGGTGCTGGAAGCGGCCGACGACGTCTACACCAACCACATCCATGCCAACGACCTGGCCCGCGCCTGCGTGGCGGCGCTGTGGCGTGGCCGGCCGCAGCGCATCTACAACGTCTGCGACGACACTGCGCTGCTGATGGGCGACTACTTCGACCTGGCGGCCGACCTGTACAGCCTGCCGCGCCCGCCGCGTGTGCCGCGCAGCACCGCGCAGGGACAGCTGCCGCTGATGCTGCTGAGCTTCATGGGCGAGTCGCGGCGGCTGGACAACACACGGCTCAAGCGCGAACTCGGCCTGCGCCTCTGGTACCCCACCGTACACACCGGTTTGAAATCGGGTTGACTGTTAAATCCCCGCAGGCTTGCGCATGGTGCGCATGCGGTCGGTGGCCTTGAGCACGATGGTTTTGATGTCCGCGCCCTGCAGCACCGTGAGCTGCACATCGGCATCGGGCTCGCTGTGGGCCCAGAGCTTCTTGTAGAACGACTCGAGCGAATCGACCTTGCTGCCGTCCACGGCCAGCACCAGGTCGCCGGGTTGCAGGCCGGCGGTTTCGGCCGGGCCTTCCTTGTTGACCTGCAGCACCTGCACGCGGCCGCTTTGCTCGGTCGACGTCAGGCCGAGCCAGGGGCGCCGGCTGAGCTTGGAGCTGCCGGTTTGCTGCAGTTCGGCGAGGATCGGCTTGAGCAGGGTGACCGGCACGAACATGTTGCCGGGGAAGCGGCGCTTGTCGCCCAGCGCGTCGAGCACCAGCAGGCTGCCCACGCCGATCAGTTCACCACGCTGGTTGAACAGCGGCGCGCCGGAATGGTTTTCGACCGGCGGGCTGGTGAACAGCGCGGCCTCGATGAAATATTCCCAATAGCCGGAGAACGGCCGCAGGCTCACCAGTTGTGTCATGTTCACGTCGGCACCTTCACCGCCCGTGGCCACCATCAGCACCGTGCCGGGCTTGACGTCGTTGAGGTCGCCGAGCGGCACCGGCGCAATGCCGTGCAAGGGCAGCAGGGGTTTGATCAATCCGAAGCCGGTGGCCTGGTCATAGGCCACGGCCTGGGCGGGCAGGGTCTTGTTGTCCTGGGTGACGATCTGGATGTTTTCGGCCTCCAGGATCAGGTAGCCGATGGTCAGGATCAGGCCGTCGCTGCCGATCACCACGCCTGAGCCCTGGCGCTTGCTGCCCAGCGATTCGGCCGAGCGCGCGCCTTCGGCCACGGTCACCTGCACACCCACCACAGCCGCATTCGCGCGGCTCAGTGCGTCGATGGTGGCCTGCGCCGGCAGGGGCGCAAGGCTGGCCGCCTGGGCCTGCAGCGCAAGTGCCAGACAGGCGATGCAAAAAGTCCGGAGCCTGGCGGCCCAAAGCCTGGCAAGCCTGACTGTACGCATGATCGACTCCCTTGCACGTCACCTTGAAGTGACGAATTACCCCGTCGAAAAGCGGCGGGCGTCAAAGAAAGCTTGCACCTAATTCTGGGGCCGCGCAAGCAGCTGAAGACCAATTTGAGAGGCTCCGATGACTTTTTTTGCACCACTGTCTTTTTGCCGGTTTTTCGCCCCGAAAAGGCGTGCCGAAAACGATGAAAAGACTTGCGAAGTCGGTCTTGTCCTACGTGGCATCGCGACGCGCGGCCCACGCGGCAAAAGGTGCTTGCCTGAGGTGCAATGCCGGGCCGGCGGGTTCCAATTCGGGTATGCAGGGCGCGACCGCGATGACCCTGCTGCATCACTTCAAAGGAGTCTGTCATGCAACAGCAGTCCCACAATTCCAAAGTACCCACGGTGCTTCGCGCCATGGCTTGTGTCGCCGTCGCGTCCGCCCTGGCCGCGTGCGCCTCGCAACCCATGTATTCGGACAGCGGCACGCCTTATCCGAACCAGGCCACCTATCCCGTGCAATCCACCCAGCAAGGGTATTCCACCACGGTGGGGCCGGTGCAGGTGGCCGAATACGGGCGCGTCACCCAGATCGACCTGGTGCGCACCGAAGAGAAGCCGCGCAGCAGCGGTGCCGGTGCCATCATCGGCGGCGTGGCTGGCGCCGTGATCGGGCACCAGATCGGCGGCGGTTTTGGCCGTGACGCCGCCACCGCGGTGGGCGCCATCGGCGGTGCCGTGGCCGGCAACAGCATCGAGAAAAGCCGCAGTACGGCCAAGGTGAACGAGGTCTACCGCGTGTCGGTGCAGTTCGACAACGGGTCCTACCGCGCCTTCGACGTCGGCGGCGTCGTCGACTTGCGCGTGGGCGACCGCGTGCGCATCGAGAATGGGCAGATCATCCGTTCCTGATCCGACGAACGATCACATCGAACCCGCCGTGCTGCGAAGCCGGCGGGTTTTTTGCCGCCTTCAGGCCGACGCCAACAGGCCGCGCTTTTGCAGGTTGGCATACAGCGCCCGCGTGCCGAAGGTCCAGGGTGCGATCTCGGTGGAGAGCTGCACGGTGTTGACCAGCCGCCCGAGCTGCGGCGTGTGGATGCTGACCCGGTCGCCCAGCTTGTGGGTGAAGCCCGAGCCCTTGGCGCCGCGGTCCTGGATCGGCGAGAACATGGTGCCGAGGAACAGCATGAAGCCGTCGGGGTACTGATGGTGCTTGCCGCAGGTCTGTGCCACCAGGTCGAGCGGATCGCGGCTGATCTCGCGCATATTGCTCACGCCCTTGAGCACGAAGCCGTCGCTCGCGCCTTCGATCAGCAGCGAGACCTCGGCCTGGCGCACCGAGTCGATGCCGAAGTGTTCGTCGAACAGGCGAATGAACGGCCCGATGGCGCAGGAGCCGTTGTTGTCCTTGGCCTTGCCCAGCAGCAGGGCGCTGCGGCCTTCGATGTCGCGCAGGTTGACGTCGTTGCCGAGCGAGGCGCCGACCACTTCGCCGCGCGCATTCACCGCCAGCACGATCTCTGGCTCGGGGTTGTTCCATTCGGACGAGGGCGACAGGCCGACATCGGCACCAAAACCCACGGCCGACATTGGCTGCGACTTGGAGAACACTTCAGCATCGACACCAAGCCCGACCTCCATGTACTGCGACCAGGCGCCGCGCGCCACCATTTCGGCCTTGAGCTTCAACGCGGCCTCGGAGCCCGGCTTGATCTGCGCCAGGTTCACCCCGAGTTGCGCTTGCAGGCGTTCGCGAAAGGCGCTGGCCTTTTCCGCGTCGCCATGGGTTTGCTCTTCGAGCACACGTTCGAGCAGGCTCACGGCGAAGGTCACGCCGCAGGCCTTGATGGCCTGCACGTCGTTGGGGGCGTGCAGCGTCACCGCCGCTTTTTCGGTCTTCAGGCTGGCGTCCAGCAAGGCCTGCACCGGGCCGAGGGATTCGCCGGCGGCGCTGCGCGCGAAGGGCAATGCATCCGGGCGGTCGAGCAGGTCGGCGGTGGTGGGCACCAGCGCGGTGATGTCGAAGGTTTCACCGTTGCGCACCACCACCACGCTGGGGCCGGCCAGCGGCCCGTTGCGCCAGACGCGCCCGATCAGCGTGGCGCGGGAAAGGTCTTGGGGCAGGCAGGAAGCAATGTCGATGGAGGTCATGAAAATGGGGTATTTTTGAATGGAGCGCCAGCATAACGGTGTGAACTGCGCCAGTCCATGGGGTTGGTGATTGGTCCAGCCTCAGCCGCGTACGCACTGTGCCCCGAAAGACGCTGGCCCAAACCCGCCCTTGGTGTAGAGTCGCCCCGGTGAGCGCGGCCGCGGGGGGCGGTCGCCACACCTCACGAATTGACACGTACTCGGGACCCGAGAATGACCACTAAGACAGAGCCGGCCGTCGAAGCCGGCCCCGGCAGCCATGCCGCAAGCCATGCCGGACATGGCCCCGCCCTATTGATCGCCGCGCTGGGGGTCGTTTTCGGTGACATCGGCACCTCGCCGCTCTACGCCTTCAAGGAAACCCTGAATCCCGCGCACGGCGTGGCCCTGACGCCGCAGGCCGTGCTGGGTTTGCTGTCGCTGATCTTTTGGGGCCTGACCTTCGTCGTCACGTTGAAATACGTGGTGTTTGTGCTGCGCGCCGACCATGACGGCGAAGGCGGCATCCTGGCCCTGCAGGCGCTGGCGCGCAAGGCCGTGGGCGAGGATGGCACCAGGCCCTGGGTCTGGCGTTCGCTCGGCGCGTTGGGCTTGGTGGGTGCGGCCATGTTTTATGGCGACAGCCTGATCACGCCGGCCATTTCGGTACTGTCGGCCGTCGAAGGTCTGGAAGTCCAGGCACCGGCCCTGCAGACCTATGTGATCCCGGTCACGATGGCCATCCTGGTCGGGCTGTTTGCTGTGCAGCGCAAGGGTACCGGCGTGGTCGGCAAGGTGTTTGGTCCGGTGATGTTGTTGTGGTTTCTGGTGCTGGCGCTGGCCGGCCTGTGGCATGTGTCGCAGCAGCCGCAGATCTTGGCCGCGCTCGATCCGCGCCATGCCGTCAACTTCTTGCTCACACACCGGCCCCAGGCGCTGGCCGTGCTCGGCGCGGTGTTCCTGGCCTTCACCGGCGGCGAGGCGCTGTATGCCGACATGGGCCATTTTGGCGCGCGTCCGATCCGCCTGGCCTGGCTGTTCATCGCCTTGCCCAGCCTGGTGCTCAACTATTTCGGCCAGGGCGCGCTGGTGCTGGCCAATCCGGAGGCCGTCGACAATCCGTTTTTCCGCATGTATCCGCCCTGGGCCGTGTTGCCGATGGTGGTGCTGGCCGCGATGGCCACGGTGATCGCGTCGCAAGCCGTGATCTCGGGCGCCTTTTCGCTGACGGCGCAGGCCATGCGCATGGGCTACCTGCCGCGCATGCTGGTGGTGCAGACTTCGGGGGACGCCATCGGCCAGATCTACGTGCCTGCGATCAACTGGATGCTGATGGTGGGAGTGTTGCTGCTGGTCTTGGGCTTTCGCAGTTCGGATGCGCTGTCGGCGGCCTATGGCATCGCGGTGTCGATCACCATGGTCACCACCACCTTGCTGGCCGGCGTGGTGGCCTATCGGCTGTGGCGCTGGAACAAGCTCGCCGTCGGCCTCGGGGTGCTGGCTTTTGCCGTGGTCGACCTGACCTTCGTGCTGGCCAACAGCCTGAAGATCTTTGAAGGCGGCTGGCTGACGCTGGCCGTGGCCGGCGTGGTGATGCTGCTGTTCACCACCTGGGCCAAGGGCCGCCGGCTCGGCCTGGCCGCGGCCGCAGCCGACAGCCTGCCGATCGGTATATTCGCGGAGTCTTTGGCCGGGCACATGCCGCACCGCGTGCGCGGGACGGCGGTGTTCCTGAACTCCGACGCCCAATCGGTGCCGCATGCGCTGCTGCACAACCTCAAGCACAACCAGGTGCTGCACGACGTGGTCGTGGTGCTGCGTGTGCTGGCCTGCGACGTGCCGCGGGTCGACGGACGGCAGCGCCTGGAGGCGCATACCGTCGGCCATGGCATCTGGGTGGCGACCGCGCGCCACGGCTTCATGGAACGGCCGAACGTGCCCGAGTTCATCCGTATCCTGGCCTACCAGAAGGGGTTGGACTGCGCTTCGATGAGCACTTCGTATTTCGTCTCGCGGGCTTCGCTGAGCGGCAAGCACACGCTGGGCATGAGCGTGCTGCGCAGCGCCTTGTTCGGCTGGCTGCAGCGCAATGCCGGGCGCGCTTCCGATTACTTCGAACTGCCGGAAAACCGCCTGGTGGAAATGGGGCAGCGCACGTTGGCCCGCCGCTGAGGGCGGCCCTGGCAGGCCCTAACCCAGCAGGCCGTCGGCGATCAGTGCGGCGGTGTTGACCGAGTCCGTCAGGCCCAGGTGGCCATGCCCCACGGCCAGCCACAAACCGGGGTGTTGTGGTGCCGGTCCGATCCGGGGCACGGAATCCGGCATGCAGGGGCGATGCCCCATCCAGTGGGTGGCGCGCGCGGCTCCGAGGGCCGGGAAGCTTTGGCGTGCGATGCGCTCCAGCACCGCGGCGCGGCGCGGATCGGGCGCGCGCCGCAGGCCCGCGATCTCCACCGTGCCGCCGACGCGCAGGCCGTCTTCCATCGGCGTGACGAACACCTTGCGGTCGGCCAGCACCACGGTGCGGGACACGATGCCTTGCACCTGCTCGAACTGTGCGTGGTAGCCGCGCTGGCTTTCCAGCGGAACCGACAGCTTCACCTTGGCCAGCAGCGTGCGCGCCCAGGCTCCGGCGGCGACCACCACATGGTCGAAACGAGACGGCGGCGTACCGTCCAGCGTCAGTTGCCATCCGCCACCGGCGGCTGGTGCCAGGCCTTGCACGGCATGGCGCCACAACGTGCCGCCGGCACGGGCAAAGGCCTGGGCCACCGCCTGCACGTAGCGGCGCGGGTTGAGGATGGTGGCGTGGTCGGCCAGGTACATGCCGAGCTTGTAGCGCGCGTCCAGTCCAGGTTCGAGTTCGGCGATGCCGGCCCGGTCCAGTTGCTCGAAGGCAAAGCCATGCTCTTGCCGCAGGCGCCAGCCGGCCGCGTCCTTGGCCAGGGCCGCCGCATCGGGATAGGCATGCAGGTGGCCACGGCGCAGCAGCAGTTCGGGCACGCCGATTTCGTGCGCCAGGGCTTCGTGGCGCGCCAGGGTGTTGGCATGCAGCCTGGCCAGGGCCGCGGCGGACCGCGCCACCTGCGCCGGCCTGGCCGAGGCCACGAAGCGCAGCAGCCACGGCGTGGCCTGGGGCAGATAAGACGGCGGCAGGTACAGCGGGCTGTGTGCGTCCAGCAGCATGCCGGGCACCGAGGCCAAGACCCCAGGCATGGCCAGGGGGGCGACCGACGACGGGCTCAGCGCCCCCGAGTTGCCGTGGCTGCAGCCGCCACCGGGTTCACCGCGGTCGATCAGCGTGACCTGGGCGCCGCGCTGGCGCAGCTTCAAGGCGATGCAGCAGCCGACGATGCCGGCGCCGACGACGGCGATGCGGGGCATATCGGAAGCATTGGAGCGGGGAGAGGAGTTCATGGCGTTCGGATCAGCACGGTGGTCGAGCGCAGACTATGCCACTCCACGACAGCTTCTTAGATGAGTTCGCTATTTGAAAGAAGATTTTTGATAGTTTGAGAATCTTTGGCACATCCCTAAAGTGAGCTTCAGCGCTTCGGCCCATGCCGTGGCGCCTGAATTGAACCGAAGGAGATCCTGATGCCATCCGCTACCGCTGACACCGTCAGCCTGCCCGCCGAACTTGAATCCGCACGCGTCCTGGCGCTGTCGACCGGCCTGCCTTATGCCGGCGGTGTGCCGCCGCAGGCTGCCTGGCGTCTGTTCTCCACAGGCGCGGCCCTGCTGGTCGACGTGCGTTCGGCCGAGGAACGCAAATTCGTCGGCCATGTGCCCGACAGCCTGCATGTGCCATGGGCCACCGGCACCAGCCTCACGCGCAACCCGCGCTTCGCCCGCGAGCTCGAGGCCAAGGTCGGCGGCAAGGATGCGGTGGTGCTGTTGCTGTGCCGCAGCGGCAAACGCTCGGCCCTCGCGGCAGAGGCCGCCGCCAAGGCGGGCCTCACCAAAGTGTTCAACGTGCTCGAAGGTTTCGAGGGCGAGATCGATGCGCTGCAGCACCGCGGCGGCGCCGACGGCTGGCGCTTTCGGCAGTTGCCCTGGATTCAAGACTGAGCCCTGCAGCGCGCTTTGCCTGTCCCCCACAAGAAGAAAGAATTCACCGTGGCTGTTTTCGATGTCGCTCCCGTCGTCCATTCCCTTCACCTGATCCGGCAAGACTGGCGCACCGCGCAGAAGCGTTCACGCGATCCGGGCGGGCGTGAGTTTCCCTCGCGCGACGCGTTGGCGCAGATCATCGATGGGCTTAAGGGGGTCCTGTTTCCCATGCGCCTGGGTCCGCCCGACCTGCGCCAGGAAGGCGAGGACTTCTACGTCGGCCACACGCTGGACGCCGCGTTGCATGGCCTCTTGGCACAGGTGCGGCTTGAGCTGACCTACGAGGCCCGGCGCCAGGGTGCGGCGGAGGAGCAGGTCGAGACGCGTGCGGTGGCGGCCGTGCGTGATTTCGCCGCGTCGCTGCCAGGCATCCGCCGCCTGCTCGACAGCGACGTGCTAGCCGCCTACCAGGGCGACCCGGCCGCGCGCAGCGTGGACGAGGTGCTGCTGTGTTACCCCGGCGTGCTGGCCATGATCTACCACCGGCTCGCGCACCAGCTGTACCGGCTGGGCCTGCCGCTCCTGGCGCGCATCGGCGCCGAGTTGTCGCATGCGCAGACCGGTATCGACATCCACCCTGGCGCGCAGATCGGTGCCGGTTTCTTCATCGACCATGGCACCGGCGTGGTGATCGGCGAGACGGCGGTGATCGGCGAACGGGTGCGGCTCTACCAGGCGGTGACGCTCGGCGCCAAGCGCTTCCCGACCGATGCCGATGGCCATCTGCAAAAGGGCTTGCCGCGCCATCCGGTGGTGGAAGACGACGTGGTCATCTATGCCGGCGCCACGGTGCTGGGCCGCGTCACGCTGGGCCGCGGCGCGGTCATCGGCGGCAATGTCTGGCTGACCCACAGCGTGCCGCCGGGCGGCCATGTGACGCAGGCCGATGTGCGCCAGGACGTGTCGTCGCAGCCGTCTGCGAATGCGGATGTGGCCTCGCCTGCCTGGGAAGCCCTGCGCGCATGAGCACCCAGATCTGTGCGAGCTTCGGCCTCGCCGTCAAACGGCTGCGCGAGACCAAGGGCTGGTCTCAGGAGCGCCTGGCCGAACTCTCGGACCTGAACCGTTCCTATGTGGGCGAGATCGAGCGCGGCATCGTGGTGCCGTCGCTGGTGACGCTCAAGAAACTGGCCGATGCGCTGGGTCTGAGTGGGAGCGATCTCATGGCGCACAGCGAACGCATCCACCAAAGCCGGGTGGTGCGAGGCATTCAATTGACGGCTATAGCCTGTTGAATGGGGGCTCCAGGCATCAAACAATCGGCATCGGTATTTTCTTCTTCACCTCTTTCACTTTTTGACTTAGATCGGGAAACACATGACAGCAACCGTTGGCGGCACCACCGCATTGGGCGACAGCGCAGCACGGCAACTAGCGAACGCCACCAAGAGCGTTCCGCAACTCGAAACGATTTCGCCGCGATGGCTCACGCACCTGCTGCAATGGGTGCCGGTGGAGGCGGGCATCTACCGCCTGAACAAGGTCAAGAACCCCGAATCGATCAAGGTCACCTGCACCTCGCGCCAGGAAGAAAACCAGTTGCCGCGCACCTGGGTCGACTACGAAGAGCAGCCGCGTGAATATTTCCTGAACGCCGTGAGCACGGTGCTCGACGTGCACACCCGCATCTCCGACCTGTACAGCAGTCCGCACGACCAGATCAAGGAACAGCTGCGCCTGACCATCGAGACCATCAAGGAAAACCAGGAAAGCGAGCTGATCAACAACCCCGACTACGGCCTGCTGTCGCAAGTGACCGACGAGCAGCGCATCTTCCCGCTGACCGGCGCGCCCACGCCGGACGACCTGGACGAGCTGCTGACCAAGGTCTGGAAAGAGCCCGCGTTCTTCCTGACCCATCCGCTGGCCATCGCCGCCTTCGGCCGCGAAGCCACGCGCCGCGGCACGCCGCCGCCCACGGTGAGCCTGTTCGGCTCGCAGTTCATCACCTGGCGCGGCATTCCGCTGATCCCGTCGAACAAGGTGCCGGTGGCCGACGGCAAGAGCAAGATCCTGCTGCTGCGCGTGGGCGACAAGCGCCAGGGCGTGGTCGGCCTGTTCCAGCCCGGCCTGACCGGCGAACAGAGCCCCGGCCTGTCGGTGCGCTTCATGGGCATCAACAACCACGCCATCTCCTCCTACCTGATCTCGCTGTATTGCTCGGTGGCCGTGCTCACCAGCGACGCGCTGGCCGTGCTCGACGACGTCGAGATCGGCAAGTACCACGACTACACCGACACCTACAAGTAAGCCGCGCGGTGAGCACTTCCCTCTCTCCACCTTCTTTGCCGGCTTCGCCTGCTTCGTCTCCGGCCGCCCGGTTGCCGCAGGCCGCCGAGGCGCCGTTCGATCCCGCCTTGCTGGCGCGCATGGCGAGCGAGCTTTTTGCCGCGCTGCCCACGCCGCCCGGGGTACAGGCGCCGGTGAACATCGCGCCGCCAGGCTCGCCGCTGGTCAGCCCCGCGGGCTTCGGCCCGAGCGTGCCGGGTACGCCGATTCCGCAGGGGTTGATCCCCGGTGCCAACCTGGTGCCGGCGTCGCCCACGCCGGTGTTGTCCCTGGCCAACCGTGCGCCCGCCTTGCTGCCGCATGCGGTGGCGCCCAACGGTGTACCCGACCATGTGCTGAGTGCCTTGCCGGCCTACGAGCCGCGTTTCGCCAGCGGCGTGCAGGGTGTGTCCAGGGCGCATGCGGTGTCTCCCGCCCAGGCGGCGGCGCACCCGGCCGCGGACGCATCCTCGTTGTCGCCCTCGCCGTTCTACTTCGTCGGCGACAGCCATGGCCAGCCTGCGCCCGCGGCCACGCCGGTGGCCTCTGCCGAGCCGAAATATTATTTCGTCGACGCGGTGCAGCGCACCAGCGGCTACGTCACGCCGGCCATGCCGCATCCATACGGCACGGCGCAGAGTGCCCCGTCTGCAGTCCCCCAGGTCGGGACGGCCGGGCAGGGCCGCCATCCGCCGTTCGACGTGAACGCCGTGCGGCGCGACTTCCCGATCCTGCAGGAACGCGTCAACGGCCGGCAACTGGTGTGGTTCGACAACGCCGCCACCACCCACAAGCCGCAGTCGGTGATCGACCGCATCAGCTATTTCTACGCGCACGAGAACTCCAACATCCACCGCGCTGCGCATGAGCTTGCCGCGCGCGCCACCGACGCCTATGAAGGCGCGCGGGAGCGTGTGCGCCGCTTCATCAATGCGCCCGAGGTGGAAGAGGTCATCTTCGTGCGCGGTACCACCGAGGCCATCAACCTCGTGGCCAAGAGCTGGGGCGGGCAGCATGTGGGCGAGGGCGACGAGATCATCGTCTCCAACCTCGAACACCACGCCAACATCGTGCCCTGGCAGCAATTGGCCGCGGCCAAGGGCGCCAAGCTGCGCGTGATCCCGGTGGACGACTCGGGCCAGGTGCTGCTCGACGAATACCGCAAGCTGCTGAGCGACCGCACCAGGATCGTGGCCGTGACGCAGGTGTCGAATGCGCTCGGCACCGTGGTGCCGGTCAAGCAGATCGTCGAACTCGCGCACCGCGCGGGGGCGCTGGCGCTGGTGGACGGTGCGCAGTCGGTCTCGCACATGCGGGTGGACGTGCAGGACATCGGCGCCGACTTCTTCGTGTTCTCCGGCCACAAGGTGTTCGGCCCGACCGGCATCGGTGTGGTCTGGGGCAAACGCGAGGTGCTCGAAGACATGCCGCCCTGGCAGGGCGGCGGCAACATGATTGCCGACGTCACCTTCGAGAAGACCGTGTTCCAGCCGATCCCCAACAAGTTCGAGGCCGGCACCGGCAACATCGCCGATGCGGTGGGCCTGGGCGCGGCGATCGACTACGTGAACAAGGTCGGCATCGAGAACATCGCGCGCTACGAACACGAACTGCTGGTCTACGGCATGCAGCAACTCGGCGCAATCAAGGGCGTGCGGCTGATCGGCACGGCGGCCGACAAGGCCAGCGTGATGTCCTTCGTGCTGGCCGGCTACAGCACGGAAGAGGTCGGCCATGCGCTGAACGACGAAGGTATCGCCGTGCGCACCGGTCACCATTGCGCGCAGCCTATTCTGCGCCGCTTCGGCGTCGAGACCACGGTGCGGCCTTCGCTGGCGTTCTACAACACCTTCGACGAAGTCGACCGGTTGGTGGCGGTGGTGCGGCGGCTCGCCTCCGCCCGGCGCGACGGCTGAAGCATCAGCCGGCCCGTCACATGCAGCAGACCTCCAAGCCGGTCATTCGGCTTGGAGGTCTGTTTTTCTATGGGCAGGTGCCAGATTGAGCCCCCGTGTGTGCCTTGAAAATCGTGTACATCAATTTTATTTTTCGAGGTCTGTATGGGATATTTTTTGGGCCATGTATGTAGTCGACTTGTGCACGGTACGGGTCCTAGCACGATGTGCCAATCATTGCTGTAGGACAAGGGCGATATCTTCCCCCTTCCGAATGAAGACCACATCATCGGTTGATGACGTTTTCGCGAATACTGCCCAGATGTACCGGCCACAACCGATGACAAGGCTCGTACATGGGAGTAGAGTGATTTCAGCGGCAGGCCGACACGGAGATCGTTTTCGAAGCTGCGGCAGGCTGAATTCCAGCAAGTGTTCTTAGGACCTTACAAGGTTCCCAAGGTGGATTTCTCAGCGATCACATGCGACGAACCTCATTGAGCAAGGATGACGTAATTTCCAGCGAGCAGGAAGGGATGGATGCGCCAGCGCACAGGGCAAACGCAGCGCCGCTCAAGCTCACGCTCGATCACTACCGGATGCTGATCGAGCATCTGCAGGCCGCGGTGTTCGTCGTTCAAGGCAACCGTTTTCTCTTCGTCAATCCGAAGCTGACGCAGCTTTTCGGCTACTCGCGCGAGGAAATGATCGAGGAGCTCGATCCGATCACCCTCACGGCGCCCGAGTGCCGTGATTTGGTCAGGAAGCAGGTGCGCGAACGTGTCGAGGGCGTGGCCGGGCGGGCCTATGAAATCGACTGCATGCGCAAGGACGGTTCCCGGTTTTGCGCCCAGGTCTGGGGCATTCGCGTCGAGATCGACGGCGGCGTTGCCGATCTCGTCACCATGCACGATGTCAGCGAAATCAAGCAGGCCTCGCGGGTGGCCCAGCAGCGTGCGCAACTGCTGAAGAACGCCGAGGAACTGGCGCGCATCGGATGCGCGGAAATCGAGCTGGCAACCGGCACCATGAATTTGTCGGAAGGCATGTTCAACATCTTCGGCGCCGCGCCCGAAGAGGCCACCGTTACGCGGGACTGGTTCTTGTCGCGGGTACCCGACAGCGAGCGGCTGTTTGTCCAGGCCATCAGCGAAGGCGTGACGCCGGGCGAGATGTCCGAATTCCAGCACCGCATCGTGCATGCCGACGGCAGCCTGCGCACCGTGCTGCACAGGGGGCTGGCGGAGGCCGATGCGAATGGCACGGTGGTTCGGGCGGTGATGATCCTGCAGGACATCACGATGCAGCGCGCCGCCGAACAGCGCCTCGATCGCCTCGCGAATTCGGACGAGGTCACCGGCCTGCCCAACCGCAATGCCACGGTGGATGTTCTGGACCGGGCGATCCGCCAGGCGCGCCGTGCCGACAGCCAGGTCGCGGTGCTCGGCGTCCAGATCGACCAGCTCAAGCTGGTGAGCGAGTCCTTGGGTTATTCGGGCAGCGACCAGTTGCTCGTGGCGGTCGGGGAGAGGTTGAAGGCGGCCGTGATGCCGAACGACACGCTCGCCCATTTTGGCGGCGGCGAATTCGTGCTGGTCCTGGGCCGGGCGGGGCTGGTCGATGAGGCGGAGGCCAGCGTCGTGGCGGCGTCTTTGGTGGAAATGCTGACGCCGCCTTTCGATGTGGGCGACAACGAGATCAAGGTCTCCTGCGCCGTGGGCATTTCCCTGTTTCCCGCACATGCCGACGAGCCCGAGAAGCTGCTGCATTGCGCCCAGGCGGCCATGTACAACGCGCACAGCTCGGGCAAGAACCAGATCTGTGTTTTCAGCGAAGACATGCATTCGAAGGCCGCGGCCAGGCTGGCGATGGAGTCGGGCCTGCGGCGTGCGCTCGGCAACGACGAGTTCGAACTGTATTACCTGCCCAAGATCGACCTGGTGAACGGCACGGTCATCGGCGTGGAGGCCTTGCTGCAATGGAACGCGCCGGAGGCCAGCTTGACGCCGCGCGCCGAGTACATCCGGATTGCCGAAGAAACCGGCCTGATCTTTCCGATCGGCGAATGGATTCTGCGCACGGCATGCCGCCAGAGCCTGGCCTGGCAGTCGGCCGGTCTGGGCGCGTTGAGGGTCAGTGTGAATCTCACGGTCCGCCAACTGCAGCAAGCCGACATCGTCGAGCGGATTCAGTCCGTTCTTCTGGAGACGGGGCTGGACGCGCGCTTCCTGGGGCTCGAGATCACCGAGGGTGTGCTGGCCGGCAAAAGCGCCCACGTGGCCCGCGTCCTGGGCGAGCTCAAGGCCATGGGTGTCGAGATCTCCCTCGACGACTTCGGCACGGGCCATTCCAACCTGAGTTATCTGCGCAGCCTGCCGATTGACGTGATCAAGGTCGACCGCTCGTTCGTCCACGACGTGACGGCGGCGCCGCAGGATGTTTCCATCACGCGCGCCATCATCACCATGGCGCACAGCCTGCAGATGAAGGTGCTGGCCGAAGGCGTCGAGACCGAGGGGCAACTGGCCTTGCTGATCGCCAACCACTGCGACCAGATGCAGGGCCACTATTTCAGTCCGGCGATCAGCGTCGCCGAGACCGAGGAGATGCTCAGGGCCAAGCGCCAGTTGCCGGAGCGCCTGCTGCTGCGCCGCACCCAGCAGCGCACCCTGCTGCTGGTGGACGATGAAGACAGCATCGTGGCCTCGCTCAAGCGCTTGTTGCGCCGGGACGGCTACCGCATCGTCACCGCCAACAGCGGGGCGCAAGGCCTGCAGCGCCTGGCGGAGGAGTCGGTCGATGTGATCGTCTCCGACCAGCGCATGCCGGGCATGACGGGGGTTGAGTTCCTGCGCCGCGCCAAGGCGCTGTATCCCGAGACGGTGCGCATCGTCTTGTCGGGCTACACGGAGCTGCAGTCGATCACCGACGCCATCAACGAAGGTGCGATCTACAAATTCCTCACCAAGCCCTGGGACGACGAACGCCTGGGGGGGCACATCGCGGAGGCCTTCACGCACAAGGAAATGGCCGATGAAAATCGCCGGCTCGGCAGTGCGGTGATCGTGGCCAACCACGAACTCAGCGAGGTCAACGAGCGGCTGCAGGGCTTGCTTTCAACACAGCGTGAAAGGATCAACCGCGAGGAAAGCAGCCTCACGGCCACACGCGAGATTCTGGACAACATTCCGGCAGCCGTCCTCGGCATCGACCTGGAGGGCATGATCGCCTTCGTCAATGCCGACGCGGAGCTGCTCTTCGGCCCCGACAAGGTGGTGCTGGGGTGCAATGCCGAAGACGTGTTGTCCGCCGAGCTTCGCCAGTGCTGGCGCGCGGCGGATGGCGTCTACCACGACACCGTCCAAAGCGAACGGCCTTACCGGGTGGTATGCCGACCGATCGGCGACGGTACCCAGTCACGCGGCAAGCTGTTGGTGCTGATGCCCGGCGGCGGCGCTACCTGAACCAGGAAGATCACCATGTCCATTGTCTCCATGTCCCTGGATGTCGCGCCCGATGCCGCCGTGCTGGCGCGGCCTGTGCTGGATGAGAACGGCAACATGCTGGTGGCGGCTGGTGCGCCGTTGACGGCCGGCTTGAAGTCCAGCCTGTTGCGGCGCGGGGTGATGGAGGTGGCGGTTGTCGAGGCGAACGCCAATGCGTCCGCGGCCGCTGACAGCCGGGACGCGGTGTTGGCCCGGCAGGCCGCCGAGGCGCGCTTGCTGCATTTGTTCAGGCACGTCCTGCGCAGCGGCCAGGTGAGCCCCTTGTTCCAGATCGTCTCGCGTTATCGAACAGAAGGCTCAACATGAATACACCGTCCATGCAGGAGGTTTTGCAGGGGGTGCGCGAGCTGCCGGCCTTGCCCGCGGTGGTGATGGAGCTGGTCCAGTCCATCGGGAACGCGGACATCAATGCCGAAGACCTCGCCGAGAAAATCTCACACGACCAGGCCTTGGCGGCGAAGACGCTGCGCCTGGCGAATTCATCCTTCTACGGCATGTCGCGCCAGGTCACTTCCATCGCGGAGGCAACCACCATCCTCGGGCTGCGTACCTTGCGCAGCGTGGCGACGGCGGCGGGCCTGGTCGGCGGGTTCTCGGCCGCGGGGAGCAAGAGCTTCGATTTCCACGCCTTCTGGCGCCACGCGATCGGCACGGCCCTGTGCGCCCGCTCGCTGGCCCGGACCGCACTCGTCGATGAAGACGTCGCCTTCACCGCAGGCCTGGTGCACGACATCGGCCGCCTGGTCCTGGTCTCGGGTTTTGCGGCGAGCTACGAGGCGGTCATTGCCTACCAGCGTGAGCATGATGGCCTGCCGAGCGAGGCGGAGCAGGCCGTGTTCGGATTCGACCACGCGGCGGTGGGAGGGCTGATCGCCGAGCACTGGAAGTTCTCCCCGGCCATCGTGCTGGCCATCACCCAGCACCACGACCCGCAGGCCGACCGCAAGAGCAAGCTGGCCGATATCGTGCACGTGGCGGACAACATGGCGCATGCGCTCGATCTGACGCACCGCGAAGACGACCTGGTCCCTCCGCTGTCCGTGGCGGCCTGGTCCAGGCTGGGCATCAATGAAGAACTTTGTCTGCAGGTTTTCCGGGCCACGGAGGAACAGCACGGGGCCGTTTGCCAGAGTCTTTTGACGTAGGAGACACGCGTGATGGAAACAACAACAGATGCCGCTGCGGGCCTGACGGGTGATCAGGTCAAGGAACTGCTTCGTGCCAACGAAGAGCTGACGCAGCTCAATGCCCAGCTTTCCGACGCGCAGGACAAGTTGATGCAGTCGGAAAAGCTCGCCTCCATCGGGCAGCTCGCGGCCGGCGTGGCCCACGAGATCAACAACCCGATCGGCTTCATCTTCTCCAACTTCGGCACGCTGGAGCGTTATCTCACCGACCTCTTCCAGATGCTGGCCGCGTACGAGGAGGCCGAGTCTTCGCTGCAGGGCACACCCGCCGCCGCCCGGCTCAAAGCCTTGCGGGAGAAGATGGAACTCGATTTTCTGAAAGAGGACATTCCCGTCCTGATGAGCGAGTCCAAGGACGGCATCACGCGGGTGCGCAACATCGTCCAGAACCTCAAGGACTTCTCCCGCGTCGACACTTCGCAGGAATGGGTCATGGCCGACCTGCACCATGGCCTGGACTCCACCTTGAACATCGTGAACAACGAAATCAAGTACAAGGCCGATGTGGTCAAGTCGTATGGGCAGATTCCGGACATCGAGTGCCTGCCCTCCGAGTTGAACCAGGTCTTCATGAACCTCCTGGTGAATGCCGCCCATGCGATCCACAGCGAGCGCGGCGTTATCTCGCTGCGCACCGGCACGGAAAGCGAAACGGTGTGGGTCGAGGTCCAGGACAACGGCAGCGGCATCGAGAAGGAAAACATCGGCCGCATCTTCGATCCGTTCTTTACCACCAAGCCGGTGGGCAAGGGGACGGGGCTGGGCCTGTCCTTGTCGTACGGCATCGTCAAGAAGCACATGGGGCAGATCGACGTCTCCAGCGATCCGGGCAAAGGCACGACGTTTCGCGTCACCCTGCCCATTCGCCAATCTGCCAAGGAGGGCTGAAGTTTGGAATTGCAGCCTGGCACCACACTCGCTCCCGCCGCCGAGGGGGATGCGCCGGCGGCCGAACCGGCGGGGGGGGCGCCGGCCTGGACCATCCTGTGTGTGGACGACGAGCCGCACATCGTCTCCGCGCTGAGGCGGCTGTTTCGCACCAGTGGCTACCGGGTGCTGACCGCCACCGGTGGCGAGGAGGCCCTGAAACTGATGGAGAGCGAAACGGTCGGCCTGGTGATTTCCGACATGCGCATGCCGGGCATGGATGGCAGCCAACTGCTGGAGCATGTGCGCCAGCGCTGGCCGGCCACGGTGCGGGTGCTGCTGACGGGTTATTCCGACATCCGGTCGACGATCGCGGCCATCAACCATGGCGAAATCTACCGCTACATCACCAAGCCCTGGGACGATGCGGAGATCCTGGCCACGGCGCGGCAGGTCTTCGAGCACCAGACGCTGGCGCTGGAGAAAGAGCGGCTGGAAGCCCTGGTGCGGGTGAAGAACGCCGAGCTCACCGCGCTCAATGCCAGCCTGGAGGAGAAGGTGGCCCTGCGCACCGAAGAGCTGTCGCAGCTGGCCCAGAAGCTCAAGAAGAACTACCTCACGTCGATCAAGGTGTTCTCCAACCTGATGGAGTGGCGCGGTGGCCAGCTGTCAGGGCATTCGCGGCGGGTGGCCGATCTGGCGCGGCGCACGGCGCGGGCCATGGACATGAACGACGCCGAGGTGCAGGACATCTTCATTGCCGGCCTGATGCACGACATCGGCCAGATCAGCCTGTCCGACAGCATTCTCACCCGGCCCGTGCCGCGCTTGAACGAGCAGGAAGTGGCGCTGTACCGCAAGCACACGCAGTTGGGCGAGCAGGCGCTGATGGCGCTCGACGACATGCAGAACGTGGCCTCGCTGATCCGTTCGCACCACGAGCGCCACGACGGGCTGGGGTATCCCGACGGCCTGGCGGGCGACGCGATCCCGCTGGGCGCCCGGATCCTCGCGGTGGCCGATACCTTCGATGACCTGCAGTCGGGGCATCTGAGTTCCGCGGGGCTGAGTGCCGCCGATGCGCGGCAGATGATCGCGCGCGGGCGCGGCACCCAGTTCCATCCGGAACTCGTCGACGTCTTCTTGCAGGTCCTGATGCAGGCGGCGCCAACCAGCGGGCCGCCGCCGATCATGATGGCCACCGTGGACCTGCGGCCTGGCATGGTGCTTGGGCGCGACCTGCTGTCCAGCGAAGGGGTGGTGCTGCTGGCCGCGGACCATGTGCTGACGGCCGAACTCATCAAGCGTTTGTGTTTTCGTGAAAGCCGGGACGAAGCCAAGATGCTGGTGCCCATCAAAGCGCAGCGGAGGGCCTGATGCAAAGAATCCTGTTACTCGACGACGAACCCCATGTGCTCTCTGCGCTGAAGCGCGTTTTGCGCACCGGCTTCGGGCCCGATCTGCGCGTCGAGGAAACCACGGAGCCCGATGAGGCGCTGGCCCGGCTGAAAGAGGTGGCCTTTGACGTGGTGATTTCCGACTACCGCATGCCGCTGATGACGGGGACCGAATTCCTCGGGCTGGTCCGCAGCGTGCAGCCATTTGCCGTGCGCATGATCCTGAGCGCCTCTTCCGACTTCGACACGCTGATGCAGGCCATCAACGAGGTGGAGGTGTTTCGTTATGTCATCAAGCCATGGGTGGAAAAGGAGTTCGTATCTCACGTGGCGCAGGCGCTGGAGCGCGCGGCGCAAACCCGCCATGAACGCGAACTTGCCGATGTTGGGCGCAACCAGTTCGGCGCGATGAGCGGCGGCGAGGCCGAGGCGCGTCGCCTGGAGATCTTGGAGCCCGGCATCACCCATGTCGAATGGGGGCCGCACGGCGAAGTGCTGCCACCCAAAGGCGGGCCGGGGGCCAATAAGGGGTAGTTTTCGCCGGGCGTGATGTGTTCGGTGGCGTGTTCGGTTGTGTTGGATCTTGGAAGGAGGTTGCCATTGCCTGAAGGGCTGAACGTACTGCTGGTCGAAGACGAGGAAAACGACGCCGAGCTGGTGGCGTGGACGCTCAAGCGCGCCGGTTTGTTGGGCAGTCACTGGCGGGTCGATACGGAGCTTGGCTTTCGTGCTCAGCTGGCGTCTCGGCTGCCGGACGTGATTCTTTCGGACTTCAGCATGCCGCGCTTCAATGGAATGCGCGCGCTGGAGATCGCGCGCGAACTTCATCCGGAGATCCCCTTCATCTTTGTCTCGGGCACCATCGGTGAAGAGAAGGCGATCGGCGCTCTCAAGAGTGGTGCCACCGACTATATTTTGAAGAACAACCTGGCACGGCTGCCTTCCGCGGTGGAGCGCGCCATGCAGGACGCGCGGCGCCTGGCCGTGCAACGCCAGATGCAGCTGGCGCTGGAACACAGTGAACTGCGCTTTCGGCTTGCCGCCTCGACCGGCGACGTCTGGGATTGGACGGTAGCGACAGGCGCGGCCTACATCTCGCCCCAGTGGAAGTTGCGCCTGGGTTATGCCGACGACGAAATCGAAAACACCGCGGACGCCTGGCTGGCCTTGATCGAGCCCCGGGACCGGCAAGCCGTGCTGCAGGCATTCGACGGGCACGTCAAGCACAGGATTCCGTACGACATCGAATACCGTGCGCAATCGAAGTCCGGCGAATACCGTTGGTCGCATGCCAAGGGCCAGGCCGTGTGGGACGAGCGCGGCAGGGCCACCTACATGGCGGGCAGCGTCGTCGACATCAACGAGCGCAAGCTTGCCGAGCTCAGGGTCAAGCGCCTCAACCGGGTCTATGCGGTGCTCAGCGGCATTCACTCGCTGCTCATCCGTGCGCAAAACAGGGAAGAGCTGTTTCGCGGCGCCTGCCAGATCGCGGTGGAGCATGGGCAGTTTCGACTTGCCTGGATCGGTGTGACCGACCTGGTCGGGCACAGGATCGTTCCTGTTGCATGGGCCGGCGCGGGCGAGGACTACATCCAGCGCATGCCATTGAGCCTGGACCGCGAAGACACCGCGCATTGGGGCTTGATCGGTGAAGTGATCGCCACGTCCGCGCCGATCATTGTCCAGCGTGTCGACGTCGATCCGCGCATCGTGCTTCGCGACGAAGCCCTGGCCAGGAACCTGCAGTGTTTCTGTCTCCTGCCGCTGACCGCGGGGATGAAGGCGGTGGGCGTGATGGCGCTTTACGCGGGCGACGCCGAGTTCTTCGACGAGCCGGAGATGAAGCTGCTGCTGGAGTTGTCCGCCGACATTGCGTTCGCCCTCGATCATCTGGGCAAGACCGAGCAACTGAACTACCTGGCCTACTATGACGCCCTGACCGGCCTGGCCAATCGCAACTTGCTGCAGGACCGGCTGAGCCAACTGATGCAGCATGGCCGGCGCGAAGGGGCCGAGCAGGAGAAGATCGCGCTGGTCTTGTTGAACATCGATCGTTTCCGCAACATCAACGACACCCTGGGACGCCATGCGGGCGACACGCTGCTGACCCTGGTCGCCAGGCGGCTGAAGTCGCTGCTGGGCTCGTCGGACAGGCTGGCGCGTATCGGCGGCGACCAGTTTGCGATCTTGCTGACCTACCGCAAGGAGCCGGCGGAGGTGGCGCATGTGCTGGAAGGCAAGCTGCTCGCCAGCCTGAACCAGCCCTTCGCCCTTGGCGACAAAGAGCTGTATATAACGTTCCGGGTTGGCGTGGCGGTGTATCCGGGCGACGGCAACGACGCCGAGGAAATCTTCTCGAATGCGGAGACCGCCTCGCGCACCGCGGGGCGTGCCGAAGGGCGCTACCAGTTCTACGCGCCGACGATGAACACCTGGGTGTCGAGCCAGCTCACGATCGAAAACAAGCTGCACAAGGCGCTGGAGAACAACGAGTTCGTTTTGCACTACCAGCCCAAGGTGAGCCTGCAGACCGGCGTTGTCACGGGGGTGGAAGCGCTCCTGCGCTGGAACGATCCGGAAGAGGGCCTCATTGCGCCCACCGCCTTCGTCTCCATTCTTGAAGAAACCGGAATGATCGTCGATGTCGGGCGTTGGGCGATCCGGCAGGCCATGGCGGACTTTGAAACCTGGCGCCCGTTCGGCGGCGCTTCCTTGCGGATTGCCGTGAACGTATCGGTGGTCCAGCTGCGGCAGAGCGGATTCTTGAGCATGCTGAGAGACGCCTTGCCTGGAGGGGACCAGCGCCCCTGCCTCGACCTGGAGCTGACCGAAAGCGTGCTCATGGAAGACATCGAGATGAACATCGGAAAGCTCAAGGCGATTCAGGCCATGGGGATCAACCTGGCGGTGGACGACTTTGGAACGGGCTACTCGTCACTGAGTTACCTCAAGCGTTTTCCGATCAACTGCCTCAAGATCGACCAGAGCTTTGTGCGCGACATCACGACCGACCCGGATGCTGCGGCCATCTGCCTGGCCGTCATCGATCTGGCACACAACCTGAAGCTGAAGGTCGTTGCCGAAGGCGTGGAAACGGAAGGGCAGATGAACTACCTGCGCCGCCGCGGCTGCGACGAGATGCAGGGCTATTTTTTCAGCCGCCCCCTGCCGGCCGATGCGCTGGCCACGCTGCTGACAGAGCGTCAGGTGCTGCAACTTCCCCAGGTGCCGTCCGGACAACAAAAAAGGCTGCTGATCGTTGATGACGAGGCCAGCATCCTGTCGGCGATGAAGCGGCTTTTGCGCCGTGAAGGCTACGAGGTCTTTACCGCCAGTAGTGCGCGCGAGGGCTTCGAAATCCTCGCGCGCCACGAGATCCAGGTGATCTTGTCGGACCAGCGCATGCCGGAGATGAGCGGTACCGAATTTCTTTCGCGCGCGCGCCACCTCTATCCGCAGACGATCCGCATCGTGCTGTCCGGCTACACCGATCTCGAATCCATTTTTGGTGCTGTCAACGAAGGGGCAATCTACAAATTTCTCACCAAGCCCTGGGACGATGCCCTGCTGCTCGAGAATTTGCGCGAGGCCTTCCGCTACCAGGGCATGGCCAACGGCAGGGATGTCCGGGATCCTCCCGCGGCGGCGATGCCCTGAAGGGCGGACGTCCGTTCATATTCACATTCCGCGTTGCAGATACGCAAATTGGAAATCCGACACACAAAAAGCGTGGTCTCGGATGCTGGAATTGCGGATTTTGAGATGGCGGAGCCCGGGATGGCGAACAAATCCAGCGATTCGAAGATTGCCGACGCGTGCCGATGGTTGATCCACGCGCGCGGCTTTGCGGGGGCTGCTGCGGAAATCGAAGACGGCCTGTTTGGGCCCAACACCGCGCAGGCCAGGCGATGCCTGCGCCGGCAAAAGCTGCGCAGGCTTTGGCCGGCATGGCTGGCCGCTGGCGCTTCGTTTGCCACGATCGCGGGCGTGGTGGTGGTGTGGTTCCCGAGGTGAGCGGGTGAGCGGGTGAGGGGGCCATCTAGGCATAAGAAAAACCCGCTGTCCTTGGGAGAACAGCGGGTTTTGATGTGAGGTGCGTCTGCTTGAGACTATCTCGTGGTGCCCGGGGCCGGAATCGAACCGGCACGCCTTGCGGCGGGGGATTTTGAGTCCCCTGCGTCTACCAATTTCACCACCCGGGCCGGCAGAAACAAGAGTCGAATTATGGCACAGTGGAGGTATGAATTACCCAACCATCGAAGATGCCATCGGTAACACGCCGCTGGTGGCCTTGCAGCGCATCGGGGCTGCAGAAAACAATGCCCGTGGCAACGTGCTGCTGGGCAAGCTTGAAGGCAACAACCCGGCGGGTTCGGTGAAAGACCGGCCCGCGCTGTCGATGATCAAGCGCGCCGAGGAGCGCGGCGACATCAAGCCGGGCGACACGTTGATCGAAGCCACTTCCGGCAACACCGGCATTGCGCTGGCGATGGCGGCGGCGGTGAAGGGTTACCGCATGGTGCTGATCATGCCGGAAGACTTGTCGATCGAGCGCGCGCAAACGATGAAGGCGTTTGGCGCCGAGCTGATCCTCACGCCCAAGAGCGGCGGCATGGAATACGCGCGCGATCTGTCGGAGCAGATGCAGCGCGAGGGCAAGGGCCGCGTGCTCGACCAGTTCGCCAATTCCGACAATCCGCGTATCCACTATGAAACCACCGGCCCCGAGATCTGGGAGCAGACCGGTGGGCGCATCACCCATTTTGTGAGCGCGATGGGCACCACCGGCACCATCACCGGCGTGTCGCGCTTCCTGAAGGAAAAGAACCCGGCCGTGCGCATCATCGGTGCGCAGCCGAGCGAGGGCTCGCGCATTCCGGGCATCCGCAAATGGCCGCAGGAGTATTTGCCGAAGATCTACGATCCTTCGCGGGTCGACGAACTGGTCTATGTGGGCCAGGACGATGCCGAGGAAATGTGCCGGCGCCTGGCGCGCGAAGAGGGTATCTTCGGCGGCATCTCCGCCGCGGGCGCATGCTGGGTGGCGCAGGAAATCGCCAAGCGAGAGAGCCATGCGACGATCGTGTTTGTGGTCTGCGACCGTGGCGACCGTTATCTGTCCACCGGCGTATTTCCGGCTTGAACCTCAAGGAGTTTTATGCAAGTGAACAAAGAGCTCGACACCCGCGGACTGAATTGCCCTCTGCCCATCCTGAAGGCGAAGAAGGCGCTGACCGGTATGGAAAGCGGCGAATTGCTCAAGGTGGTTTCCACCGACGCCGGTTCGGTGCGGGATTTCCAGGCCTTTGCCAAGCAGACCGGCAACGAGCTGGTCGACCAGCAGACGGCCGGCGCGGACTTCATCCACGTGCTGCGCCGCCGCTGAGTTTTTTGTTCCGTCCATGAAAAAGCCGCGCACGGGGCGCGGCTTTTGAAGGGGCGTAGAACGGATCAGCCCAGCGCCTGGGCCTTCAGGTATTCGCGGAAGCCGGCGCCGACTTCTGGATGCTGCAGCGCCAGCGACACCGTGGCTTCGAGGAAGCCGTGTTTGCTGCCGCAGTCGAAGCGCTTGCCCTCGTATTCGTAGGCATGCACGATCTCGGTCTTCAACAGGGCGGCGATGCCGTCGGTCAACTGGATTTCACCGCCCGCGCCGCGCGGCTGGTTGCGGATCTGTTCGAACACACCCGGGGTCAGCACATAACGGCCGGCCACGCCCATGCGTGAAGGCGCTTCTTCGGGCGATGGTTTTTCCACCATGTGGCTGATGCGCGTGAGCCGGCCGTCTTCGACACCGGGCACCACGTCGCCGGCCACGATGCCGTAGCGGCGCACCTGGTCGAGCGGCACTTCCTGCACGGCCAGCAGCGAGGTGCCCCAGCGCGAGAAGGCGGTGGTCATCTGCGCCAGCACGGGCTTGCCGCCCGGGGGGCCGATCATCAGGTCATCGGCGAGCAGCACGGCGAAGGGTTCGTGGCCGACCAGGTGTTCGGCGCACAGCACCGCATGGCCCAGGCCGAGCGAGCGCGGCTGGCGCACGAACGAGCAGTCCATGTCGTCCGGGTGCACCGAGCGCACCAGCGCCAGCAGTTCTTTCTTGTTGGCGGCTTCGAGTTCGGCTTCGAGTTCGTAGGCGGTGTCGAAGTGGTCTTCGATGGCGCGTTTGTTGCGTCCTGTCACAAAAATCATATGGCGAATGCCGGCTGCATAGGCTTCTTCCACGGCGTACTGGATCAGTGGTTTGTCCACGATCGGCAGCATTTCCTTGGGTTGGGCCTTGGTGGCGGGCAGGAAGCGGGTGCCGAGACCCGCAACGGGGAAAACAGCCTTTTTGACGATTTTGTGAGAGTTGGGCATGTACGAAGTGATGAGTTGAAGAAGTGATCGGGTTAACCCGGATGGCGCATGCTAGCGCACGATCCGGGTGCCGTCCATCAGCCCAGTCTTACAAGTTGGGCTTCGACGCGTTCCAAAGTGGCGGTGAAATCGGCCACGCGCTGGCGCTCCTGGGTGATCACCGCTGGCGGGGCCTTGGCCACGAAGGCTTCGTTGCCGAGTTTGCCGTTCGCCTTGGCGATTTCGGCCTGCAGCCGCAGCACTTCCTTGCCCAGGCGGGCCTTCTCGGCGGCCACGTCGACTTCCATGTGCAGGCAGATGCGGGCGTCGCCGGCCATCACCGTGGGCGCCGACTGCGCGGCAGCCTGCCAGGCGGCCTCGTCGTCGAACACCTTGACTTCGCTGAGCTTGGCCAGGGCCTTGAGCGCCGGGCCCGACTGCGTCATGAATTCGGCGTCGCCGAACACATACAGCGGCAGGCGGGTGGCGGGCGACACGTTCATTTCGCCGCGCAGGTTGCGGCAGGCGTCGACCATGCCCTTGAGCTTGGCCACATGGGCGATGGCAGCCTCGTCGATCTTGGCCAGCTGCGCCTGCGGGTAGGGCGCGATGCTGACCGATTCACCGGCAATGCCTGCAACGGGCGCCACCTTCTGCCACAGTTCCTCGGTCATGAACGGGATCAACGGATGCGCCAGCCGCAAAATGGCTTCCAGCGTGCGGATCAGCGTGCGGCGGGTGGCGCGCTGCTGGGCCTCAAGGCCGTTCTGGATCTGCACCTTGGCGATTTCCAGGTACCAGTCGCAGAACTCGTTCCACACGAAGTCGTAGACGGCGCCGGCCACGTTGTCCAGCCGGTATTCGGCAAAGCCCTTGGCCACTTCGGCTTCGGTTTTTTGCAGCACGGAGCTGATCCAGCGGTCGGCCTGGCTGAACTGCATGTAGCCGTGGAACGGGCCGCCGGGCTGGCATTCTTCCTTGGTGTGGTCCTTCAGGCCACAGTCCTGGCCTTCGCAGTTCATCAGCACGAAGCGGGTGGCGTTCCACAGCTTGTTGCAGAAGTTGCGGTAACCCTCGCAGCGCTTGCTGTCGAAGTTGATGCTGCGGCCCAGGGTGGCCAGCGAAGCGAAGGTGAAGCGCAGCGCGTCGGCGCCGAAGGCCGGAATGCCTTCGGGGAATTCTTTCTCGGTGTTCTTGCGCACCGCGGGCGCGGTCTCGGGCTTGCGCAGGCCGGTGGTGCGCTTGTCGAGCAGCGGGGCCAGGGCGATGCCGTCGATCAGGTCGACTGGGTCGAGCACGTTGCCTTCGCTCTTGCTCATCTTCTTGCCTTGGGCGTCGCGCACCAGGCCGTGGATGTAGACGTGTTTGAACGGCACCTGGCCGGTGAAGTGGGTGGTCATCATGATCATCCGGGCGACCCAGAAGAAGATGATGTCGTAGCCGGTGACGAGCACGGAGGAGGGCAGGTAGAGGTCGTAGTCGCCGAGGTGCGGTGTTCTCCGTTCGCCCTGAGCTTGTCGAAGGGCTTCAGGACCAGCGGGTGCTTCGCCAGGCTCAGGACGAACGGCGGGGGAGGCCGCTTCGGGCCAGCCCATCGTCGAGAAGGGCACGAGGGCCGACGAGTACCAGGTGTCGAGCACGTCTTCGTCGCGCGTGAGTTTCTTGCCCGGCGCCTGGGCCTGCGCCTCGGCTTCATCGCGCGCCACGTAGACCTTGCCGTCCTCGTCGTACCAGGCCGGGATCTGGTGGCCCCACCAGAGCTGGCGGCTGATGCACCAGTCCTGGATGTTGTTCATCCACTGGTTGTAGGTGTTGACCCAGTTCTCGGGCACGAACTGCACTTCGCCGCTGCTCACGGCTTCGATGGCCTTTTGCGCGATGCTCTTGCCGGTCGGGTCTTGGTCGCTGACCTTGCTCATGGCCACGAACCATTGGTCGGTGAGCATGGGCTCGACCACCTGGCCGGTGCGCGCGCAGATCGGCAGCATCAGCTTGTGCGGCTTGCTCTCGATCAGGAAGCCTTGCGCCTCCAGGTCGCGCAGCACGGCCTTGCGCGCGTCGAAGCGGTCCATGCCGCGGTAGGCGGCTGGGCCGGCCTCGTTGATCTTGGCGTCCAGCGTGAAGATGGTGATCAGCGGGATGTTGTGCCGCTGGGCGCAGGCGTAGTCGTTGAAATCGTGCGCACCGGTGATCTTCACGCAGCCGCTGCCGAAAGCGCGGTCGACGAAATCGTCGGCGATGATGGGAATGCGCCGGTCGCACAGCGGCAGATCCACCAGCTTGCCCAGCAGATGCCGGTAGCGATCGTCCTCGGGGTGCACCGCCAATGCGCCATCGGCCAGCATGGTTTCGGGCCGGGTGGTGGCAATCGTCATGCCGCGCTGCATCACGCCGTCGATCAGCTGTGGCCCGTCGGCGAACGGGTAGGTGATGTAGTGCATCTTGCCATCGGACTCGACGCTCTCCACCTCCAGGTCACTCACCGCGCTTTGCAGCACCGGGTCCCAGTTCACCAGGCGCTTGCCGCGGTAGATCAGACCCTGCTGGTACAGGCGCACGAAGGTTTCGGTCACCGTCTTCGACAGCTTCGGGTCCATGGTGAAGTATTCGCGGCTCCAGTCCACGCTGTCGCCCATGCGGCGCATCTGCGTGGTGATGGTGTTGCCGCTCTGTTCCTTCCACTCCCACACTTTGGCCACGAAGTCCTTGCGGCCCAGGTCGTGGCGGCTCACTTTCTGCTCTTGCAACTGGCGCTCCACCACGATCTGCGTGGCGATGCCGGCGTGGTCGGTGCCGGGCACCCACACCGTGTTGTGGCCGCGCATGCGGTGGTAGCGGGTGAGGCTGTCCATGATGGTCTGGTTGAACGCATGGCCCATGTGCAGCGTGCCGGTCACGTTCGGTGGCGGCAACTGGATGGCGAACGAGGGCTCGCCCGCCTTTGGCGCCTGTGTGCCCCGGTAGCCCGCCGCCGCGTAGCCGCGCCGCTCCCATTCCGGACCCCAGTGGGCCTCGATGGCGGCGGGCTCAAAAGATTTGGACAGGCTCTCGAGGCCGGGCTGTTGTAGTGTGTCGCTCATGGGGGACCCAGGGAAATGAAAAACGGCACCCCGTGTGGATGCCGTTGTGAAAGGGGTTACAGGATGGGCGGATTTTAACTGCTGCCTCCTGTTTCCTCAGGCCATTGTCGTGAACTCCGGCCGGTCGTTCTGCTGGGGCTTGAGTGCCGCCATTCCATTGCCAGCGGCGCGTTCGGCGCGCCACACCGCCTTGCGTGCCGTCCAGGCGTCGAGCCGCTCCCGCGCCGAATGGCTTTCCTGCTGCATCTGCGCGGCATCGGCCAACTGGGCGCTGAGCTCCAGCCGCACGCCGTTGGGGTCGAAGAAATAGATGCTCTTGAAGATGTGGTGGTCGGTCACGCCAAGCACGGCCACGCCCGCGGCTTCGAGCCGGGCCTTCATGGCGGCCAGTTCCTCCACCGTGTCGACGCGGAACGCGATGTGGTTCACCCAGGCCGGCGTGTTGGCCGAAGGCTCTGACGCCTGGTCGTCGCCGAGGTCGAAAAACGCGATGCAGGAGCCGTCGCGCAGCCGGAAGAAGAAATGGGTGTACGGGCAGTATTCGCCGGTGCTCGGCACCACCTCGCTCTGGATGATGTGAAACAGCGGCAGGCCGAGCAGGTCTTCGTAGAAATGCCGGGTTTCCTCGGCGTCGCGGGCGCGGTAGGCCACGTGGTGCAACTGGTGGATGGCGACGGGCGGCGGAGTAAGGGCGGCGGGCATGGGAGATTTCCAATGGGTTTTATAATTTACTAATGTTAAATCAATTTCACATATCATAATTTAAATACCACAGAAGACCAAGCAAGGTCGCGTCGCATGAGCCTTCACCTAAGATAGCCCGCTCATTCAAGGCCTCGTTGTTCCATGCTGTTTTTGTTGTCTCCCGCCAAATCGCTCGATTTCGAAACCCCCGCTGGCGACGTGCCGCACACCCAGCCGCAGTTCATCCCGCGTTCGGCCGAACTCATCGCGCTGCTGAAGACGCAGTCGCCCCAGCAGATCGCCGAGCTGATGCACCTCAGCGACCCGCTGGCCGCGCTGAACGTGGCGCGTTACCAGGCCTGGAGCCCGAGGTTCACCGCGCGCAATTCCAAGCAGGCCGTGCTGGCCTTCAATGGCGACGTGTATGGCGGGCTGCAGGCGGCCAGCCTGTCGGCCGACGAGCTGGCCTGGGCGCAAGACCACATCTGCATCCTGAGCGGCCTCTACGGCGTGCTGCGCCCGCTCGACCGCATGCAGCCCTATCGGCTGGAGATGGGCACCAGGCTCGCCAACGCCCACGGTGCCAACCTCTACAAGTTCTGGGGCGCGCAGATCGCCGAACACCTTCACCGCCGCCTGCGCAGCGACCCCACGCCGGTGGTGGTCAACCTCGCCTCGCAGGAATACTTCAAGGCGGTGGACCTCAAAGCCCTCAAGGCGCGTGTGGTCGAATGTGTGTTCGAAGAGTTTAAGAACGGGCAGTACAAGATCATCAGTTTCATGGCCAAGCGCGCCCGCGGGCTGATGGCGCGCTACGCCGCGACGCATAAGCTCGTGCTGCCCAAGCAGCTTGAGGCCTTCGACCTTGAAGGTTATGTATTCACTGCCGGTGTGTCCGAGCCCGACCGCCTGGTGTTCCGCCGCAAGCTGGCCGCCTGAACCGCCGTCGACAATCCAGACCGAGGAGGCTCCATCCATGACCCAGAGCACTTCACCGCAGGCCATCACGCCGCAGCTGCGGCAGTGGATCATCGACCAGGCCGAAGCCGGCCACAGCGCCGAGTCCATACTGCAGTCGATGCGCGACGCCGGCTGGCACGAAGACGTGGCCGCCGACGCGATGGAAAACAGCTTGACCGAACACCTGTCCCGGCGCGGCGTGCAACTGCCGCTGCAGGCATCGCAAGGGTCGCCAGAGGGTAAGCCGGTGCCCGTGCCCGAGCCACTCGTCCTGCCCGGCACACCCTTCGTCGACGCCGGCGACCGCCGCGTGCAGGTGTTGTGCAGCATGCGGCATCCGCGCCTGGTGGTGTTCGGCAATCTGTTGAGCCCCGAGGAATGCGACGAGCTGATCCAGGCTGCCAGCCCGCGGCTGAACCGCTCGCTCACCGTGGCCGTGCAGACCGGCGGCCAAGAGGTGAATGTGGACCGCACCAGCGACGGCATGTTCTTCAGCCGCGGCGAAACCCCGCTGATCCAGCGCATCGAGGCCCGCATCGCCAAGCTGCTCAACTGGCCCGAGATCAACGGCGAAGGCCTGCAGGTGCTGCATTACCAGCCCGGCGCCGAATACAAGCCGCACTACGACTACTTCGACGTCGGCGCCGCCGGCACGCACACCATCCTCAAGCGCGGCGGCCAGCGTGTGGCCACGCTGGTGATGTACCTCAACGAGCCCGAGCAGGGCGGCGGCACCATCTTCCCCGACGTGCACTTCGAAGTCGCGCCGCAGCGCGGCAACGCGGTGTTTTTCAGCTACGACCGGCCCGACCCCGCCACCGGCAGCCTGCATGGCGGCGCGCCGGTGCTGGCCGGCGAAAAATGGATCGCCACCAAGTGGCTGCGCGAGAGGGAGTTCATATGATCGGCAGGCAGCCGTGCACTCCCGCCCCCGTTCGTGCTGAGCCTGTCGAAGGGCCTCGTCCAGCCGCCAGCGTTCGCCAAATTCCTTACCGCCCATGCAAGTAAAAGCCAACCACATCGACATCGAGGTCGAAGACACCGGTGCCGACGGCAGCCAGGCCGCGCGCCCGGCGGTGCTGCTCATCATGGGCCTGGGCATGCAACTGATCGAGTGGCCGCAGGCCTTGGTGCAGTCGCTGGTGGACGCGGGCTACCGGGTCATCCGTTTCGACAACCGCGACATCGGCCTGAGCCAGCACTTCGACGCGCTTGGCGCGCCCAACGTGTTCTGGACCGCCATGAAGCTGCGCCTCGGTGTGCCGGTGCGCCCGCCCTACAGCCTGCGCGACATGGCGCTCGATGCCGTCGGCGTGCTCGATGCGCTGGGCCTGCAGAAGGCCCACGTGGTGGGCGCGAGCATGGGCGGCATGATCGCGCAGCGGGTGGCGCTGGCCGCGCCCGAGCGGGTGCTGAGCTTGACCAGCATCATGAGTTCGAGCGGCGCGCGCAAGCTGCCGCCGCCGCGGCAAGACGTGTTGCGCATGATGCTGCGCCGTCCGCTGAACCCCGACCACGATGTCCTGGTCGAGCACGCGGTGAAGCTGCTCCAGGCGATCGGCAGCCCGGGCTTCCCCAGGCCCGATGCCGAGATCCGCGACAGCGTGACCGAGGCCATGCAGCGCAGCTTCCACCCGGTCGGCACCTTGCGCCAGATGGTGGCCGTGGGCGTCGACGTCACCCGCGCACTCGAGCTCGCCAATGCGCGCACGCCCACACTCGTATTGCACGGCCGTGCCGATCCGCTGGTGCCTTATGCCTGCGGCGAAGACACGGCCCGGCGCATCCAGGGCGCGCGTCTGGTCGGCATCGACGGCATGGGCCATGACCTGCCGCCTGGCGTGGTCGAGCGGCTGCTGGCCGAGATGCTGCCCCACCTGCAACAACACTCTTGATTGAGCACACCATGAACACCCCCGAACAATCCCAGTTGGGCAAGACTTCCGCCTATATCGACCAGTACGACGCCTCGCTGCTGTTCCCGATCCCGCGCGCCGCCAAGCGCGCCGAAATCGGCCTGGGTGGCGACGGTGATGGCTCGGCCATGCCATTTTTCGGTGCCGACCTGTGGACCGCCTTCGAGCTCAGCTGGCTCAACACCCGCGGCAAGCCGCAGGTGGCAATGGCCCACATCACCGTGCCCTGCGAGACGCCGAACATCGTCGAGAGCAAGTCCTTCAAGCTCTACCTCAACAGCTTCAACAACACCCGTTTCGCCGATACCCAGGCCGTGCGCGACCGCATCCGCGCCGACATCAGCGAAGCCGTGTGGCGCGGCAGCACAACGCCGTCCACCGTGGGCGTGAAGCTGCTGCTGCCCGAGGCCTTCGACCGCGAGCCGGTGCATGAGATCGACGGCCTGAGCCTGGACCGGCTCGATCTCGAATGCGCCCATTTCACGCCCGCACCCGAGCTGCTCACGGCCGAGTTCGATGAGGCGCCGGTCAGCGAAGTGCTCACCAGCAACCTGCTCAAGAGCAACTGCCTCGTCACCGGCCAGCCCGACTGGGGCAGTGTGCAGATCAGCTACAGCGGCCCGCAGATCGACCAGGCCGGGCTGCTGCGCTACATCGTGAGCTTTCGCAACCACAACGAATTCCACGAGCAGTGTGTCGAGCGCATCTTCATGGAGATCTGGCGCCGCTGCAAACCGATCAAGCTCACGGTGTATGCGCGCTACACGCGGCGCGGCGGGCTGGACATCAACCCGTTTCGCACCAGCCACCCTGGCGCGCTGCCGGCGAACATCCGCATGGCGCGGCAATAGGCTGTCTTCGGGAAACGGGGTCAGGGGCTGAGAGTTTTTTAGCCGTGCACGAAAGGTGCGTCAAAACGCGCCGGATCTAGGCGCAAAGCAAAGCCATAGCTCGGGCTATGGCGCGCATTTGCAACGACGAGCCGGCGTGTTTTGGCGTGCAAGGCGGGCATGGATGAAAGACTCTCAGCCTCTCAGGGGACCAGCGTCATCCCCGCGTGTTTGGATGCGCCGACGTCAAAGGTCATGGTGCGGCCGCAACCGGCCTTGGCGGCCGAACGTTCGATCAGGCAGTCGGCAAAGTCGGCCTTGCCGGCTTTGTAGACACGCAAGGCGCGCAGCACCTGTTCGGCGGACTCGATGACGAACTCCTGGGTCCGCAGGATGGCATCGAGTGCCTGCGCGACCTGTTCCCGCGTGAGCTGGTAGCTGAACGACAGCACCCAGACCAGTTCGATCACCGAGACCAGGGCAATGAAGCCGGTTTCGGTTGCGTCCAGCGATTCGATCAGGCGCGTGGCTTTGGGCGACTGCTTCGGGTCGTCCTGCATGATGTAGCGCACCAGGACATTGGTGTCCAGCCCGATCATCGCGCTGCCGCGCCCCGGGCGGCGATGGCGTGGTTCATGTCTTCGATCGACACGGTCTTGACCGCCTTGCCGAACATGCCCTTGAGCGCGGTCACGGAGCGCGTGGCGGCGAAAAACTCGTACCGGCCGGGTTCGATCTCGACGAATTCGACCCGGTCTCCGGCGTCCACTTGCAAGGCCTGGCGCACTTCTGCCGGGATGGTGATCTGGCCCTTGGAGGTGATGGTGGCGGTGGTCATGGCATTCCTTCTGAAGCTTCCTTACTTGATTGTAAGGCGTTTGCCCGCTCGGCGCGCCGCCGTGCTGAAGGTTATAAACAAGCCATGCCCGCCACCCATGCCATCGACGACGCCCTGGGCGTCAGCACCCCCGACCTGATCCCGCGCCTGCTGCGCCTCGCCACCCGCCATGAAACGCCCTGCGGCGAGGGGCACCTCGTCTGGCATGCCTGGGGCACGCCCGATCCATCACACCCACCCCTGGTGCTGCTGCATGGCGGCAGCGGCAGCTGGACGCACTGGGTGCGCAACATCGCGCCGCTGGTGCAGGCTGGCCGCCAGGTGTTCGTGCCCGATCTGCCAGGCTTCGGCGACTCGGCCCCGCCGGGCAACGGACGCGATGCCGATGCGCTGGTCGCGCCGCTCGAGGCAGGCCTGCGCCTGTTGCTCGACGCCGATGGCCACCCGGCCTGCGATCTCGTCGGTTTCTCTTTCGGCGGCCTGACGGCCGGCCTGCTGACTGCCGCCCATCCAGGGCGTGTGCGCCGGCTCGTGGTCTGCGGTGCGCCCGGCCTGGGCATTGCGTCGCGGCGCACGGTGCAACTCTTCGGTTGGCGCCATCTGGCCGACCCGGCCGAGGTCGACGCCGTGCACCGGCGGAACCTGGCCGCGCTGATGTTCGTCGACCCTGCTTCCATCACGCCGCTGGCCCTGGAGGTGCACCGGACCAACGTGGTGCGCGACCGCATGCCCGGCCGGCGCCTGGCCTATACCGATGCGCTGCTGCAGGCGCTGCGCCAGGTCGGCTGTCCGGTGTCCGCCATCTACGGCCGCGAAGACGCGCTCTACCAGGGCCGGCTCGATGCGTTGCAGGCCGCGTTGGCCGCCGCACCCGATTTCCGCGGCCTGGCCTTGATTGAGCACGCAGGCCACTGGGTGCAGTTCGAGCAGGCCGCCGCGTTCGATGCCGCATTGCAGGCCGCGCTCGCGGCGTGAATCACGGCATGAAAGGCTTCGGCTCAGGCCGATGTGTTGTCGGGCGCGAACCTGCGTAGTTCCGCCAGCAAGGCCAGTGCCGCGGCCGACAGATGGGCGCCAGCCCGGGTCGTCACGCCGATGTGGCGCTGCAGGCCCTCCATCGGGAAACGCAGCACACGCAGGAGACCGGCGTCGACCTCGTAGCGCAGCTGGTGGGTGGACAGCACCGTCAGCATCGGTCCCTGCAGCAGCAGGCCCCGGACCAGCGCCAGGTCGCCGGTTTCCACCGCGGGCAGGGGCACCGGTTCTCCATGCGATGCGAAGAACTCGGCCAGGGATTTGCGCAGCGGCGTGCCCGGGCGCGAGAGCACCCAGGGGTATTCCCGCAAGTCCTGGAAACGGATGCGCCGGCGCCGGGCCAGGGGATGGTCGGCCGAGGCCATCAGGCCTAGGCGGTCGGCGAACAGGGGTTCGCTGGTCAGCGCCTTGTCGGCCAGGGGGCGCAGCGCGCCAACGATGAAGTCGACCTTGCCGCTGAGCAGGCCGGCGCAGAGTTGCTCATAAGGGCTTTCGAGCGAATGCACGCGCAGGCGCGGGTGCTTGGCCAGCAGTGCGCCGATGGCCAGCGGCAGCTCGCGGGTGCGCACCAGCGGCAGCGAGCCGACCGTGATCATGCCCTCCATGTCGCCGCGGAACGCGGCCACGTCGTCTTCGAGGTAGCGCAGCTCGGCCAGCGCGCGGTCGAAGCGCAGCACCCAGCGTGCGCCGGCATCGGTGGGCATCAGCCCGCGTGCGGTGCGCAGGAACAGCCGATGCCCGAGCGCGTTCTCCAGCCGTGCCACCGCGGCGCTGACCGCCGGTTGCGTAACGCCGAGGTGCCGCCCGACTGTCGGCATGTGGTGGACTTCGGCCAGCAGCGAGACGGCCAGTAGGCGCCGCTCGTCGAAGAGCACATCGAGCGCCGCTGCCGGCAACGCGGTGTGGCCCGCCGCGGCTTCTTCCAGCACGGCGCCGAGCTCATGCGCGATGCGCAGAAAGCGTTTGTGCGCGAGTTCTCCCGCCGGCGTGAGCAGCATGCCGCGCCCCTTGCGTTCGAACAGCGCGGCGCCGAGCGAAAGCTCGAGCAGCCCGATCGAGCGGCTGACGGCGGAGGATGCGCGCAGCAATGTTTCGGAGGACGAGCGGATGCCGCCCAGGCGGGCGACGGCGTCAAGCGTGCGGAGGTTGCGCAGGGACAGCATGGTGCGGGCGGTGTCGAAGAGCCGCCATCGTGCCATGCTTTTGGATTCTTCCCATCAATGGATTCGAACAGTGACACCACGGTAAAGCAACCTTGCAAGCTCACGGCCTCCGCACAATGGCGGCAGCCCGAAGGAGACATTGATGAAGCAAAAGCTTGAGCAGCGCGACGGCCTCATCTCCATCCTCCTATTTTTGATTTACAGGGACACATGGACATGAGCACGCCACCAAGAACCATTGGCATCATCGGCTTCGGAGAGGTGGGCGGTATCTTCGGCCGCGGCCTGCGCGACAAACCCGGCGTGGAGGCGGTCCATGCCTGGGACCTGAAGTTCGCCGGCGACTCGGGCATACCCGTCCGCATGGCCGCGCAGTCGCACGGCATCCACGCCGAAGACAGCATGGCCGCACTGTGCGCCAGCGCCACGCTGCTGGTGTCGGCGGTGACGGCTTCGAACACCTTGGCGGTTGCCGAGGAAGCCGCACGCTACGTGCGCCCTGGCGCGGTGTTTCTCGACCTCAACTCCGCATCGCCCGGCACCAAGCAGCGCGCGGCCCAGGTGCTGGAGGTGGCGGGGGCGAAGTACGTGGAGGCCGGCGTGATGACCTCGGTGCCGCCTTACGGCATCCGTGTGCCGATGCTGCTCGGCGGCCCGCATGCCGCGGCGCTGGCCAACAAGCTGCAGGGCTGGGGCATGGACGCGAAGGCCATCTCGGAAAAACTCGGCATCGCCTCAGCCATCAAGATGAGCCGCAGCATCATGATCAAGGGGCTGGAAGCGCTGGTGGTGGAGAGCTACACCAATGCCCGCCGCTACGGCGTCGAAGCGCACGTGCTGCCCACGCTGAAGGAAACCTTTCCGCAGATCGACTGGGAGGCCCAGGGCGCCTATTTCTTCAGCCGGGTCGTGCAGCACGGCAAGCGCCGGGCCGAGGAAATGCGCGAATCGGCCAACACCGTGCGCGAGGGCGGCTTCGCGCCGTTGATGGCCAGCGCCATTGCCGAGAAGCAGGACTGGGTGGCCGCCCTGGCACGCGACGGTGTCTTCGATGGCATCGCCGACAAGGCGCCGTGGCAGGCCTATGCGGACCGGCTCATCGCACACGCGCAGCTGGATCATTGAAGTTTGAAGAAAATTAAAGATATAAGGAGACCATGACATGAGAAACACCGAGACCTCGCGCCGCCAGTTCACCTTGTCCTTGCTGGCCGCGGCTGTGCCGCTGTCGGCAGCGGCGCAGCCGGCGGCAAGTGCCTTTCCGAACAAGCCGATCCGCATGATCGTGCCCTTCACCCCCGGCGGCTCGACCGACATCCTGGGCCGCACCATCGGCCAGCAGCTCACCCAGGCCTGGGGCCAGGCGGTGGTGATCGACAACGTGCCCGGTGCGGGCGGCAGCATCGGCGCCGACAAGGTCGCCAAGGCGCCGGCCGATGGCTACACCCTGCTCATGGGCCATATCGGCACGCTGGCTGTCACGCCGTCGCTGTACCCGCGCCTGCCGTATGACCCGATCAAGAGTTTCGCCGCCGTGGCCTGGGTGGCGCGTGTGCCCAATGTGCTGGTGGTGCACCCGTCGCTGCCGGTCAAGACGGTGCAGGAACTGGTCGCCTATGCCAAGGCCAACCCCGGCAAGATCAACTACGGCTCGGGTGGCAATGGCAGCGCCGCGCACATCGCCACCGAATACTTCAAGCTGCAGACCAGCACCCAGATGCAGCATGTGCCCTACAAGGGCACGGCCCCCGCGGTGACCGACCTGGTGGCCGGGCAGATCCAGGTGATGTTCACCGGCGTGCCGGCGGTGATGGGCCAGGTCAAGGCCGGGCAGCTGCGCGCGCTGGCGGTGTCGTCGCCGCACCGGGTGAAGGCCATGCCCGAGCTGCCCACCGTGGCCGAAAGCGGCTACCCGGGTTTCGAGGCCGACCAGTGGTACGGCGTGGTGGCGCCCGCCGGCACGCCGCCGGAGATCATTGCCAAGCTGAACCAGCAGATCAACAAGTCGTTGGCCTCGCCCGAGATCGGCGCCCGCCTGGCCAGCGAAGGCGCCGAGGCCACGCCGAATTCGCCCAAGGTCTTTGCCGACCTGATCGCCAGCGAACTCGCACGCTGGCGCACGGTGATCGAAAAGGGCGGTGTCAAGGTCGAGTAATTCCGCGGGTGGGTGGCCAAAGGCTTTTTCCGGGATGATCGGGGCCGAGATGAAAACTTCACGCCCCGTGCCGAAACCAGACATCGACACCGCCCGCTGTACCGGCTGCGGCTGGTGTGTGCCGACCTGTGATCTGCATTTGCTGTCGCTGGAGCGGCAGGGCTGGGAGAAGTTTTCCGTGCTGAGCGACGCAGAGGCCTGCACCGGCTGCAGCAAGTGCGCGGTGCGCTGCCCGTTCGGGGCCATCACCATGCGCGTTACGCCGGGGTGAGAGTGTTCTCAGGGTCGGGCCGCATGTACATCGCGCGGCCGTCAACGTAAGCTGGTGCGCCATGACCCATCCCGAAACCGACCGACAGCCATCCCCCGCTTCCACGCAGCCGGGGCTCGACGGTGACGCTGCGCCGCGTGACGGCCTGTCCCATGTGCGCGGGCGCACCGATCTGCCCTTGAGCCGCCAGACCATCGGCGCGCTGCTGGCGGACACGGCGCGGCGCTGGTCCGATCGGCCGGCCGTGGTGTTCCGGGAGCAAGGCATCCGCTGGACCTGGCGCGATTTCGACGCCGAGGTGACGGCGCTGGCCGCGGGGCTGGCGGCGCTGGGGCTGCAGGCCGGTGATCGTCTGGGGATCTGGTCGCCCAATCGTGCGGAATGGGTGGTGACCCAGTTCGCCACCGCCAGGTTGGGCATCATCCTGGTCAACATCAATCCGGCGTACCGGCTGGCCGAACTGGAATATGCGCTGAACATGGCCGGCTGCCGCGCCATCATCTCGGCCGAGCGGCTGAAGAGTTCGATGTACCTGGAGATGCTGCGCACGCTGGCGCCCGAATTGGACCAGTCCGCGCCCGGCCGGCTGAAGGCGACCCGGCTCCCCGCGCTGCAGTTCGTGATTCGCCTGGGCGACGGCGAGAGCCCGGGCATGCTGAACTACAAGGACGTGCTGGCCAGTGGCCGGCAGGTGGTGCGCGGCGCTGGTTTCGACGGGCCGGCACTCGACTGCGATGACCCGATCAACATCCAGTTCACCAGCGGTACCACCGGCAACCCGAAAGGCGCCACGCTGACCCACCACAACGTGGTCAACAACGCAGGTTTCATCGCGATGGCCATGCGCTTCAGCGAACAGGACAGCCTGTGTATTCCCGTGCCGCTGTACCACTGTTTCGGCATGGTGCTGGCGGTGCTGGCCTGCGTGTCGACCGGAGCGGCCATGGTGTTCCCCGGCGAGTCCTTCGACCCCGCGGCCACACTGGCTGCCGTGGCCGAGGAAGGCTGCACCGCGCTGCACGGCGTGCCGACCATGTTCATCGCCGAACTCGACCATCCCGACTTCGCGCGTTATGACCTGGGCACGCTGCGCACCGGCATCATGGCCGGGTCGCCGTGCCCGATCGAAACCATGAAGCGCGTCGTGTCCGAGATGCACATGGACGAGATCACCATCGCCTATGGCATGACCGAGACCAGCCCCGTGTCCTTCCAGAGCGCCACCACCGACCCGTTGGCGCGCCGCGTCACCACGGTGGGCCGGGTGCAGCCGCATTTGGAGGTGAAGCTGGTGGACGTCGACGGACACACCGTGCCGGTGGGCGAGAAGGGCGAGTTGTGCACGCGGGGTTATTCGGTCATGCAGGCTTATTGGGGAGACGAGGTGCGCACCCGCGAGGCCGTGCGCGAAGGCTGGATGTACACCGGCGACCTGGCCGTCATCGACGCCGAAGGTTATTGCAACATCGTCGGGCGCGTGAAGGACATGGTGATCCGCGGCGGAGAAAACATCTACCCGCGCGAGATCGAGGAGTTCCTGTTCCGCCACCCCAGGGTGCAGTCGGTCCAGGTGTTCGGCGTGCCCGATCCACGCTACGGCGAGGAGCTGTGCGCGTGGATCACGCCCAAGCCCGGCACGGTACTCACCGAGCAGGAGATCAAGGACTTCTGCCGCGACCAGATTGCGCACTACAAAGTGCCGCGCCACATCCGTTTCGTCGACGAGATGCCAATGACCATCACCGGCAAGGTGCAGAAGTTCGTGATGCGCCAGCGCATGATCGAAGAGCTGGGCCTGACCGCGGCCCGCACCGCCTGAACGGTGCGGGCCGATCTTTGACGCCGGGGTTCAGGCCAGCTTGAACGGCAGTTCCCGTATCGGCTTTCCCGTCAGCCGCGCGATGGCGTTGGCGAACGCCGGGGCCAGCGGGGGCAGGCCGGGCTCACCCATGCCGGTCGGCGGCTCGGCGCTCGGCACGAGGTGGACGCTGATCTCCGGCATGTCGGTGATGCGGGCCACGGGGAAGTCGCCGAAATTGCTTTGTTCGACAACGCCGTCCTTGAGCGTGATGGCCGAGCCCGGCAGGCAGGTCGACAGGCCCATCACCGCCGCGCCCTGCACCTGGGCTTCCACGCTGCGCGGGTTCACGGCCAGGTTGCAGTGCACGCCGGCAGTCACGCGGTGCAGCACCGGCTGGCCGTCCTTCACCGAGGCTTCCACCACGTAGGCCACCATGGAGTCGAAGGACTCGTGCACCGCCACGCCCCAGGCGCGGCCTTCGGCCAGCTTTTTCTTGCCGTAACCGCTCTGCTCCACCGCCAGTTGCAGCGCGGCGCTGTGGCGCGGGTGTTTGTCGCCAAACAGGCGCATGCGGTAGGCCACCGGGTCCTGCTTGGTGCTGCGGGCGATCTCGTCGATCATGGTTTCCATCACGAAGCCGGTATGGGTGGAGCCCACGCTGCGCCACCACAGCACCGGCACGTTGAGCTTGGGGTGGTGCACGGTCAGCCGCATCGGAATCGGATAAGGATCGCGCATGCCTTCGGTGGCCGTGGCGTCGATGCCGTTCTTCATCTGGAAGGACTCGAACACGGTGCCCGCGGTGATGGCTTGGCCGACGATGACGTGGTCCCAGGCCAGCACATTGCCGCGTTCGTCGAAGCCGATCTGCGCACGGTGCAGATGCATGGGGCGGTAGTAGCCGCCCTTGATGTCGTCCTCGCGGCTCCATAACAGGCGCACCGGCGCGCTGATGCCGCTGGCGCGCGCGGCCTTGGCGATTTCGCAGGCCTCGACCACGAAGTCGCTGCTGCCCACGAAGCGCCGGCCGAAGCCGCCGCCGGCCATCTGCACATTCACCTTCACCTGCTCGGGTTTGAGACCGAGCACCCGCGCGGCGGCGCCGCCGTCCAGGCCGGCGCACTGGGTGCCGACCCACAGCTCGGCACGCCCATCGGAGAGTTGTACGGTGCAGTTCAGCGGCTCCATCGGCGCGTGGGCCAGGTAGGGAAACACGAACTCGGCTTCGAGCTTGCGCGGCGCGCTGGCCAGTGGCGCCATGTCGGCGTCGAACTTGCGCGCGCCGGGCTGTTTGGCCAGTTCGCGGTACTGCGCCAGTTGCCGTTCGCTGTCCACCTTTTCCACGGTGGCCGTGTCCCATTGCAGCTTCAGCGCGTCGCGTCCCAGCTTGGCGGGCCAGTAGCCGTCGGCCACCACGGCCACACCTTCGGCGCCACGGTCCAGCGGCACACGCAGCACGGCTTTCACGCCCTTGACGGCGCGCGCCGCGCTGTCGTCCACCGCGGCCAGGCGGGCGCCGAACACCGGTGGATGGGCCACCACCGCGGTCAACTGCCCGGGCAGGCGGACGTCGATGCCGAAGTCCTGCCGCCCGCTGCTCTTGGCGCGCGAGTCCAGGCGGGTGGTCGGGCGGCCGATGATGCGGAAGTCCTTCGGGTCCTTGAGCGTGACTTTCTCCGGCACGGGCAGGGCCATGGCCGCCTCGGCCAACTCGCCGTAACCGGCCTTGCGCCCACCGGGGCCAAACACCTGGCCGGCCTGTGCGCGCAGGGTGCTCACGTCCACGTTCCAGCGCGCCGCGGCGGCGCTCATCAGCATGGCCCGGGCGCGGGCACCAAGCTCGCGGTATTGGGTGAAGCTGTTCTTGATCGACTGCGAGCCGCCGGTGAGGTGGATGCCGAAGATCGGGTCGGCATAGGCCATGTCATTGGTGCCGCTCTTGCTGCGCACCAGGCTCCAGTCGGCGTCGAGTTCCTCGGCCAGGATCATCGGCAAGCCGGTCTGCACACCCTGGCCGAACTCCAGCCGGTTGATGGTCACGGTGACCTCGCCATTCGGGGCGATCTGCACGAAGGCCGACGGCTGCTGGGTCGGCTTGAGGCCGCCGGCCGCTGCACCGTTGGCTTGCGCGGTGGCCAGCAAGGGAAAGGCGCCGAGCGCGAGTCCGCCAGCGCCGGCCAGTTTGAGGAAGCTGCGGCGCGGCAGCGTGGCGACATCGGCGCTGGAGGCCTGGGCCAGCAGGCGCTGCATGGCGCGCGGCATTTCACTGTAGTCGATATGGGGCAGCATGGTGATTCCTTCAGGCGCGGGGTTCAGGCAAGAGCGGTGGCGGCATCGGCCACCGCGGCGCGGATGCGGGCATAGGTGCCACAGCGGCAGATGTTGCCGGCCATGGCCGAGTCGATCTCGTCGGGCGTGGGGTTTTTGCCAACGGGCAACGACTTGAGAAAGGCGGTGGCGCTCATGATCTGCCCGCTCTGGCAGTAGCCGCACTGCGCCACGTCGTGTTTCACCCAGGCGGCATGGACCGCGGCGCCGACCCGGTCGCTGCCGTCGGTGGTGGCCTCGATGGTGGCGATCTGCTTGCCTTCGGCGGCGGAGATCGGTGTGATGCAGGAGCGGATGGCCTGGCCGTCCAGGTGCACGGTGCAGGCACCGCACAGCGCGGCACCACAGCCGAACTTGGTGCCGGTCATGCCCAGCGTGTCGCGCAAGGCCCAGAGGATGGGGGTACCGGGGTCGGCGTCGAGTATGTGCTCGCGGCCGTTGATATTCAGCGTGCTCATGGTGGGGTCGTTCTCCGTGGGGTGGGTGTCTTGTTGTTGCCGGTCGCCTGATAAGGATTCTGGTGCGATCAGGGCGTTGGCCTAGTGTGCGCATTTGCCGCGGAGCGGGCTTGCCGCTTTCGATTCTTGTCTTGCCTTTTTCAATGTTTCACCATCGAAAAGTGAACAGCCTGAATCCACCGGATGTAAAGTGCCTCTTCATGAATCCGCCATGTGGATCCTTGGCGCCGCCTGTCTTCTTCAGGCACAGATTCATCCACACAAGCCAGCTAGACCATGTCCATCGAAACCTTGGCCCGGGAGATCGGCAAGATTGCCCAAACCGACGGCGATCACACCACGCTGATTCCGCGACTCACACTGCACCGGCGCAGCGGCAAAACCGAGCCCATGCCCTGCATCTACGGGCTCGGCCTGGCGGTGGTCGCACAGGGCGGCAAACAGGTCAGTCTGGGCGAGCAGGTGCTCAATTACGGGCCCGGCCAGTCCCTGCTGACGACGGTCGATCTGCCCGTCGTCGCCCATGTCACCCGAGCCGACCTGGCCAAGCCCTTCCTGTGTATGTTTCTGACCCTGGATGCGCGCGCAATGGTGCAACTGGCGGTCGAGATGGCGCTGCCGCCTTTGTCGAGAGATCAGGCGACGCGTGCGATCTCGTTGAGCTTTCTGGAAGCGCCCTTGCTCGATGCCGCGAAGCGATTGGTTCAACTGCTGGGCGAGCCTCAACTCGCCCCCAGCGTTGCGCCTCTGATCGAGCAAGAGATCATGGTGCGGCTGCTGTCCGGCCCGCACGGCCCCTACCTGCGGCACCTGGTGGCCGCGGGCTCGCCCACCCATCAGGTCGCGCAGGCCACGGCATGGCTCAAGCAGAACTTCGCGCGCGAGGTCTTGATGGACGACCTTGCCGCCAGCGCCCACATGAGTCCATCGACATTCCGGCAACACTTCCGCGGCCTCACCGGCATGAGCCCGCTGCAGTACCAGAAGCATTTGCGTCTGCAGCAGGCTCGGCAGCTGATGCTGAACCAGGGCCTGGACGCGAGCAGCGCGGCCGCACGCGTGGGCTACGAAAGCGCCTCGCAATTCAGCCGCGATTACAGCGGCCTGTTCGGTGCACCGCCGCAGCGCGACATCAAGCGCATGCGAGAGGTGACCGATGCCGGGGTGGCGCAATCTTTGCGCCGCGCCTAGCGGTAGAGTGAACGGGTCCTGGAAATGGAGTGAACCCGCCAGGGGTCAGCCGCCGGGCAGCAGCTTCAGGTGGAATGCCAGCGCCACATCGTGGCTCGCCGTGCCCGCCAGCACGAACAAATGCCAGGTGCCATGTGCGTGGCGCCAGCCCCAGCGGTTGGCGTAGAAGAAAGTGCCGACGGTGTAGAACGCCGCACCGCCCAGCAGCCACGAGGTACTGGCCACACCAAGCCGTGGCGCCAGCGACACGGCGCCGAGCACACACAACCAGCCCATGCCGATGTACAGCCACAGCAGTGGCTGGCGGGCACCGGCCATCTCGCGTAGCGCGCCGGCCAGCGCGACCAGCCAGATCGTGGCCAGCAAGGCCGTGTCGGCGCTGCCGCTCCAGCCGGCCAGGGCAAATGGTGTGTAGGTGCCGGCGATCATCAGGTAGATGGCACCGTGGTCCGCGCGCTGCGACCAGGCCTTCAGCCGCCCGCGGCTGCCATGGCACAAGATCGACGCCGCATACAGCACCACGCTGCACAGGCCGAACAAGGCCACGCCCATCACCATGGTCCCGCTCGCCTCGCGGGCCGCCTGCGCGAGCAGCAGGCCCGCGCCGCCCAGCACGACGAGCAGGCCGAAAAGGTGGCTATAGGTGTTGAAGCGTTCGCCGTAGACCATGGCTGGCACGATTGATGTTTCCGTATTTCGAGACAACCCCATCCCCGTTCGCACTGAGGCCACCCTACCCCCGTTCGCACTGAGCTTGTCGTCCTTGGAC